>JGI24708J26588_10004135_pt1 | contig 10173 bp, 8 predicted proteins | sample BioPla1DNA2_FD_26588 | JGI IMG/M metagenome (IMG submission 26588) | reverse complement strand
CACGAGGTGGAATCAGCAGCCATTATTACCCATCCCAGCCTGTTCCTTCCGGATGGCGTCAATTTGCAATATGCTGCTGCCATTAAAAAACATGTTAAATCTTATGTGGCAACTGTTGGTGCATATACTGATCCGGCGCATATGGAAGAAATCATTGCTTCCGGTCAGGCCGACCTTATTGCCATGGCCCGGCAGACGCTGGCCGATCCCGACCTGCCCCTTAAAGCACGCAGTGGCCGGGATGATGAAATTAGAAAATGCTTACGCTGTTCTGAATGCTTTGGCAGTGTGGGCAAACACCGTATTTTCTATTGTTCCATTAACCCTGTTATTGGTTATGAAAAAGAATCACGCTATCTGCCTCCTGTCAGAAATAAAAAACAAGTACTTGTGGTAGGTGGAGGAGTGGCCGGTATGCAGGCGGCCCTGACTGCAGCGGAAAGAGGTCACCGGGTGATTTTATGTGAGAAAAGCGATAAATTGGGTGGAGTTTTGCGCTGTGAAGAAAAAGTGCCCTTTAAAGCAAAGATTAAGACGTACCTTGATTTGCAGGCACATCTCCTGGAAAAAGCAGGGGTGGAGGTGCGGCTGCAGACTGAAGTTACGCCGCAGTTGGCAAAAACAATTAAACCGGATGTGATTATTGCAGCCCTTGGGGCCCGTCCTGTAGTACCGCAAATCAAAGGTATTAACCTGCCTCATGTTTTGGGAGCGGAGGATATCTTTCTACAACCTGAAAAAACCGGCAAAACTGCTGTGATTTTAGGCGGCGGACTGGTTGGTGTGGAGCTGGGCATCTACCTGGCGCAGGAAGGACGGTCCGTAACAATTATTGAGAAGCTGCCTGAATTATCTATTGATAAATTTAGCCTGCATACATTGGCATTGAGGGATCAAATTAAAAAGCTTGGTATTAAAATTTATACTTCAACATCTGCCAGGGAAATTACCGGGACAGCTGTTTTGGCAGACAGTCCTGCCGGCAAGCTGGAGCTTCCCGCCGAAACAGTAATTTATGCGGTGGGACAACAACCCCTGCGTGAAGAGGCTTTAGCACTGGCCCAATGCGCACCTGAATTTTATCAGATCGGCGATTGCCTGACGCCAAAAAATATACTTGCTGCTACACAAGCAGCTAATACTTTAGCAAATAATCTGGGGAGATAAGAAAGTGCAGGCACCAGAAAGGCGAAGTGAAGCGAGGTGAAGCTATGGAAGCCGTGGAGCGACGTGGAAAAATATTACAGTTACTGAAGAAAAAAAACAAACCTGTTACCGGAGCCGAAATAGCAAATCGGTTTGGTGTAAGCAGGCAGGTGATTGTCCAGGATATTGCGATTCTGCGGGCTGCCGGCCAGGAGATTATAGCTACGCCGCAAGGTTATATGCTGCCGAAAACAGAAAAAAGTGAACATGTCAGTATGGTCATAGCTTGCTGCCATAACCGGGAACAAATTGTGGATGAACTGGGTATTGTGGTGGATTTGGGCGGCAAAGTACTTGATGTAATAGTCGAGCATCCTCTCTATGGAGAAATACGCGGTAATTTGATGATTGCCAGCCGGCGGGACATAAATATTTTTATTTCCCAGCTGGCAGATAAACAGGCACAACCTTTAGCCATCCTTACAGACGGTGTACATCTGCATACCATAGAAGCTCCCAATTCTGAAGTGATGAAAGAAATAACGTCTGCTTTACGCGAAGCCGGAATTCTGGTGAGCCAGGAAGATTAAGGAGCTGCCGGTAATGAAAATGGAAAAACACCTTCCCCAACAGGTTAGAATTGGGGGGAGGTGTTTTTACTAAAGATATTTGCTTCCTTCCCGCTGACTAAGCTTTGGCAGTTTGTTTTCCGCAATAAATTTTTTCACTGATTCAGGGTTAGTTTTTGAGTATTCACGTAAAGCCCAGCCTATTGCTTTTTGGATAAAAAACTCTTTGCTGCCGGCATTTTGTTTGATAATCTCAGACAAAAGCTCTTCATCTGTATTTTCCTTGTATTTTAACTGAAAGAGGATGGCAGTCCGGCGTAGCCACATATTTTCACTTTGAGCCCAGTCTATAATGGTTTCAGGAATAACTTCCGGATAGTTTAAAGCAATGGTACCGACAGGATGCTGGGCAAGCATATCAACAGTATCCCACCATGATTTAGTGGTGATCAGTTTTTGCATGAGGGGCAAGTCTTTTTTGGTTAGTTTAGGTAATGACTTTTTAAGATAATGCAGGGCTGCATACTGGTACTCCCGTTCTTCCTTTTCCCATAAAGCTAAAACTAATTCCTCCTGAAAAGGAGTCGCTAAAATTTTGCTTTTTTTATAAAAACTTTGCATAAGAGCTTGCCTGGCGGGAGTTTTAATGCCGAGAAACGGAAATTGATTTTTCATATACTTAGCCATGGGCGCAGCATTTTCGTAATTTCTGTTGGCCTCAAACAGAGCTACTATTTCTTTTATTAGTTGCATATAATTGCCTCCTAAAACTTTGCATCATGCTTTCCGGGGAGGAGAAAATATCTTGGCAGTTTAAATTTTCCCGAAGTGCCCGCTGCTTCAGTCGTTTTGAAAGAAAAAGGTTTTGGCGTAACGGTTTTGGAAATGCATAATTCAAAGAGGGAAGAAAAGATCGTAGTTTTAACAGAAGTTAATGAAATTATTCAACTCTATGGTAAATTCCATTTGACTTATTTGCTTTGGTATATAGTGTATCTGGCCTTGTCATGGGGCATATATGTTGTAAAATGAAAGACTCCGGATTATTGAGACAGAATATAAATGAGTTATCTTTACAGAACGGGGGATGATGATGAAAAACAATATGAAGAAAGTGCCGTTGAGAAATGAAATACCTAAAGATTATACTTGGAGGCTGGAAGATATTTTTCCCAGTGATGAAGCCTGGGAAGAAGAGTTCCAGGCAGTACAGGCACTGTTACCGAAAAGTAAAGATTTTCAAGGCAGGTTAGGTGAAAGTGCCGGGCATTTCCTTGCCGCCTTAGAGTATCAGGATCAGCTGTCTGAACGGTTGGGAAAACTGTACACATACGCCCATATGCGTGCCGATCAGGACACTACTAATTCCTTTTACCAGGCGCAGGAAGACAGGATCAGAAACCTATATGCACAAGCAGCGAGCCGGTTGGCTTTTCTTGTGCCGGAAATCATGAGTATTGACGAGGAAAAAATAGAAGCATTTTTGCAAGAAAATGAAAAGCTGCGTTTATATACGCATGCTTTAGATGATATCAATCGCAGAAGACCTCATGTGCTGCCTGCGGAGCAAGAAACTTTACTGGCTCAAGCTTCTGAAGTGCTGGCGGCTTCTGAGGTTACTTTCGGTATGTTAAATGACGCTGACTTGGAATTTCCTTTGATTAAAAATGAAACGGGGGAAGAAGTCCGGGTCACACACGGCCGCTATATAAACTTTTTAGAAAGCCCGGACCGGCGGGTACGCCGTGATGCCTTTAATGCTGTTTACAGTACCTATGGCAAGTTCCGTAATACATTTGCCAGTACTTTAAGCGGTAATATCAAGAAAAACAATTTTCTTGCCCGCGTCAGGAAGTATTCTTCCGCCCGGGAAGCTGCTTTGGCTAAAAATAATATACCGGAAAGCGTGTATGAGAACTTGGTTGACACCATTAATGAACATCTGCCGCTTTTGCACCGTTACCTTAAGCTGCGTCATAAAGTGCTGGGGCTTGAAAAACTGCATATGTACGACTTATATACACCGCTAATTAAAGATGTGGACATGAAAGTCAGCTTTGAAGAAGCAAAAAATATTTTATTAGACGCTTTATCTCCCCTGGGTGAAAATTACTTGCAAGTTGTACGGGAAGGTTTTGCCAACCGCTGGGTAGATGTTTATGAAAACAAAGGGAAAAGAAGCGGCGCTTATTCAAGCGGCGCATACGGCACAAACCCTTATATTCTCATGAACTGGCAAGATAATATAAATGACTTGTTTACTTTAGCCCATGAATTCGGTCATTCCGTGCACAGTTATTTTACAAGAAAGTCCCAGCCCTATTGTTATGGCAGTTATGCAATTTTTGTGGCTGAAGTGGCATCAACCTGTAATGAAGCACTATTAAATGATTATTTGCTCCGCACAATTGATGAGGAACGGAAACGCATCTATCTTTTAAACCACTTCCTGGAAGGCTTCAGGGGGACTGTTTTTCGTCAGACCATGTTTGCGGAATTTGAACATCTTATTCATCAAAAAGCACAAAATAATGAAGCTTTGACTGCGGAAGCGCTGACAAAAGCTTATTATGCTTTGAATGAAAAATATTTTGGCATAGAAGAAATGATAGTTGATGAGGAAATAGGTCTGGAGTGGGCAAGAATCCCCCATTTTTATTACAATTATTATGTGTACCAGTATGCCACCGGTTACAGCGCAGCCACTGCTTTAAGCCAGGGAATCTTGACGGAAGGCAAGCCTGCGGTNGAAAAATATCTGCAATTTTTACAAGCAGGAAGTTCTGACTACCCTATTCAAGTTTTGCAAAAAGCAGGGGTGGATATGACAAGTAAAAAACCGATTGTAGAAGCTTGCAAGGTTTTTGCCGATAAACTAACTGAACTGGAGCGGTTATTAACTTAAAAAATTTGCGGTACGAAAGGACTAAACTATTTCATCAAATTTTCTGCATAATTCAGAAGCTTGTGCGCCATATCCGACATTTCAAAAGAAGCTGCTGTTAACTGTTGAGCTGCTGTTGCCTGCACAGATGATATATGGGCAATACTGGAAATTTCCGCACCTAAATTTGCTTGGGCTTGATTGAGGGCACCTACATTGGCCTCAATCTGAGCCAGAAACCGGGCTGTGTTTTCCGCTAAATGGCGGATTTCTTCTGCAATCACAGAAAAGCTTTTCCCCGTCTCGCCGGCACGTGCTGCCTCGATGGAAGCATTTAAGCCGAGTAACCTGGATTGCGTAGTAATATTTTTGATTATATGCAAAAGACTGTTTGTTTCCCGGACGCAAGCTTGCAGTCTGTTGTCCAACGTACTTAATTGTTCACCAATTTCCGCTAAAGTGGCAGACTGGGATGCCATCTCTTCTGTGGTGGAACTCATTTCTTCAATGGCGGTGGTTAAACGGTTTGCCATGGAAAAAAGGTCGCTTTGACGTTCCAGGCTGGTGATAACGGAAATTGAGCCCAGTAACTCTCCTTCCTGATTAAAGACAGGATAACCGATACCGATATAAGGAAAGCCGAACACTTCCGCTCCTACCTGGCGCACAACTTTTTGTTTGGTGGTAACAACTGATTCTGCTACGGAACCGGGTACTATTTTTGTGCCCGGTTCTACTTCATGACCGACGGTCTTGCCGGGTTTACAAAAAAGAATTTGTTCTGTATCTGCCACCAGTACTCCCACATCATCCATGAATAATTCAGGTAAATGCGGAGCCACCTCAATAAAACTGTCTAAAAGAGTTCTTGCCTTGTTTCCCACTTTTAATCCCCCTCATGTGCGTGATTTGTAAAAGTTCAATATTGAAGCGGGAATATCCTGTAATAGAGCAAGAAAATTGTCAATATTTTGCCATTCTGCGTCTTGAATAAGTGCCCGGGTGCAGGTTTATGCCAGTGGCCTTTAATGGTATAATGTGTCTGAAACAGACTGTTTTTAGTGTACTAGATTCAACTCAGGAGGTAAACAGTGAAGTATGAGTTAATTCTGCTTGATGCCGACGGAACTTTATTTGATTATACGAAAGCTGAAGCATATGCTTTGGAGGAAACATATAAATTTTTCAAAATCCCTTATCAGGCAGCAGAACTGGATAAATATCGTCAAATTAATAACCAAATTTGGTTGGATTATGAACAGGGTAAAATTGATAATTTAAGCCTGCGTACCGTCAGGTTTGAGCAACTTTTTGCCGGCAGAAACTTAAAGCTTGATCTCGATTATTTTAGTGATGTCTATTTAGATTTTTTAGGCGAAGCAGGCTTTATTTTAGATGGTGCAGAAGAAGTCTGCCGGTATCTGGCGGAAAAATGCCGGTTAGTAATCGTTACCAATGGTATTACGACGGTACAGCAAAAGAGGTTGCAAAAATCGCCTTTAAAAAATTATATTTTTGCGATGGTGACCTCGGAGGAAGCAGGCTGCAGTAAGCCAAATAAAAAGATTTTTGCCTATACCTTTAATAAAATTGCTTATACCGGCAAAGAAAAAACATTAATGGTGGGGGATTCACTTTCTTCAGACATTCAAGGCGGGTATAATTTCGGTATTGATACCTGCTGGTATAATCCGCAGGGGCAAAGCAAGCAAAGCGGTCTGCAGCCAACATATGAAATCCGGCATCTCAGGGAGCTGGTGGATCTGTTGTAACTGCCGGCAGAACCGTACCTGCAGTAACAAACAAATTAATAAAAGTGTAAATTTTGTCAACGGAGGAGCAGATGAAAAACACGCATGAATTTGAGGACAATAAAGAATTCAGAGAAGCCATTGAGAACTTGGCAGAGTGGTTGAAGACGGCGGATAAAATTTTAATCGGTGCAGGTGCCGGTTTATCGGCTGCCGCCGGGCTTAGTTATTTAGATGAAGAATTGTTTAAACAGTTTCAGCCGGAGATGGCTGCCTGGGGATACCGGTACCCTTATGAACTTTTTCAGCATGAACCCTGGCCTCAAGCCAGGGAATGGGCGTACAATGTCAGGCACATCCATTTTGTGCGTTATGTTTTCCCGCCGGCGGAGCTTTACAAAAAACTGCGGAAACTGGTGGAGGATAAAGATTTTTTTGTTATCACCTCCAACTGTGACCGGCAATTTATGCGGACAGGTTTTCCCATGGAGCGGGTTTTTGAAGCTCAAGGCAGCTACGACAGGCTGCGCTGCACGGGGCGTTGTACCAGAGAGACCTGGGAAATTAAACCGTACCTGGACAAATTACTGCCTTTAATTGATTCGGAAACTTTTATGATTGCTGATGAAAGTGCCATTCCCTACTGTCCTTACTGTGGCGCACCCCTTGCCACAGCATTCCGGGCCTTTGAAGGCTATAAAGAGGAGAGGCAACGTTATGTGGATTTTGTCGAAAGCACAGTGGGCAAAAAATTATGCATTCTTGAACTGGGAGTGGGCTTTAATACGCCGGTGGTAATACGTTGGCCCTTTGAGCGTCTGGCGTATTATCATAATCATGCTCATTTGTTCCGGGTGAACAAAGAATATAAAGAATGGCCGGGACATGGTGGTTATCCCATGGTGCCCCGGGAATTAAAGGGGAAAGCAACAGAGATGCCGTATGATGCGGCCGCTGTCATTGAAAGTCTTTATCAAAGAAAATATTTTACGGACAAGGATGAATAAAATGACACAAGCTGAAAGAAGACTTTATTTAATCCGGGAACTGCTTAAAGAAAATCCGCGTTATGAAAATATAGAAGTGCCTGCAGACCAGGAGCAGCAGTGGCGGTTGTTGCGTTCTTTAATGAATGTTCGCCCCAGCATGCCCATTAGTGATGAATTCCTGAAAATTCAGGATGAGTATCTGCAGGAGCTGATCAAGGAGCGGGGAATAGTTGATGCCAACCTGCTGCCGGCAACAGCAGCCGATCCCCGTCTGGTGATTTGGAAAGGCGATATTACCACACTTAAAATTGATGCCATTGTTAATGCTGCCAACAGTCAAATGGAAGGTTGCTGGCTGCCGTGCCATGATTGTATTGATAATTGCATTCACACTTATAGCGGCATTCAGTTAAGGTTGTACTGCCACGAGCTGATGGTAAAACAGGGCCACGAAGAACCCACCGGTCAGGCCAAGATTACACCTGCCTTTAATTTGCCGGCCAAATATATACTTCATACGGTTGGACCGATTATCGACCATGCGCTGACACAGCAAGACTGTGATTTGCTGGCCTCATGTTATGACAGTTGCCTGCAACTGGCAGCTGCCAACGGTTGTCAAAGCATTGCCTTTTGTTGTATCTCCACAGGAGTTTTCCGCTTCCCCAAAGATAAAGCGGCTGAAATTGCCGTCAGCCGCGTGAAAAAGTTTCTTGACCGGGACACTATCGTTAAGCGTGTTGTTTTCAATGTTTTTACTGATGCAGATGAAACAATCTATCGCAGTTTGCTGGTATAAACGTTTTACTTTCTTTTTTCCTTAAGCGCCGCTACTTTTTGGGCAATTTTTGGCTTTGCTTCTTCCATTAATTCCTTAAAATAGCCTTCATAAGCATATGTAAGTTCTTCAAGGCTACGGGTTGTAATTTTTCGCGCATAATTTTCCAGCAGCTGAAAATCTTTTTCATAGCAGTGATAACTATTTGCCCTGTGAGTATAGGAACCTACCTGGTAGCCCAATTTACCGGCCACGCTTTCCTGTAACATAATAAAAGCAAACATATTCATAAAAGCCGCTTCAGGCGCATCGTTACTGCGCATCAGGACTTTGCAATGTAACTTCCGGTCACGAATAAAATACTGGATATGCTGTAAACAGGCCGGAGAGGTATTGCCTTCTTTAGTATCGGCTTCCCAGTCCCTGACATCAATTACTGCCCTGCGGCTGTAAGGGTTCCTTTGTAACTCGTCGTAAATAAACGGTAATTGTCTGGCAATGCGATCATGATAGGTATAATCCCAGCCATGTCCGATTAAAAAGTCCAGTATCCCGTCAAGGATCTCCTGCCGGTATTGTTCCAACTCTTCAAACCCGCCGATGAAAAGTTTACTTATCATCGGTTCCGCTAAAGGCTCCTCCACATAAATTGTTATGCTACATTCTTTTTGTTTTTGCTGGTAATCAGGACAATCAGTGATTAAGCCGTTTGTATGAAGCTCCAGGATGGATTTGTGGTATGCCTCCGGGAGCGTTTTTCCTTTTACCAAGATTTCGTGCATACATATTCCTCCAGTTTGGTAATTTAAAAGCATCACATTCACACAGTTATTTTACCATAGCCATCAGCTCCTGACACCCTGGGAAAAAGGTGGGAACCAAAATATTTGTGAGGAAAAGTGCATCTAAAAAGGACCCTGCGGAGAGGGTCCTTTATTTAACCTAGAGCTGCCAGGACACAAATACCGTAGATTTGGTTGTCAAACAGGTAAACTTCAACCTTTGTACCTGTTGCCAAGTCTTGCAACCGGTGCCCGGATGCCTTTTCCCACACAGGTACAGATTCAATCAAGGTGTACCACTGGTAAGTTCCCTTTTCATCAAGGATGTATAAAGTTCTGGTAGAAAAGTCAACTGCTACCACTTCACCTTTAATTGTTTTGGCCAGAGTAATGATGATACCCTCGTCTGTTGCCAAAATTCTCACAAAGTCATTTTCTTTTAAACTGTTGACGGTTAACTTTTTCCCATCGGCAGAGTAGACAGTTACATTATCGTTAATACTGATTGTTTCCGCGCCCGAATTGGTTTGCACCACAATCCTGCTTGCCAGCAGGCTGAGTGAAGTAATAGTGCCGAAACGGGCAGGAACAAGTTTGATCTGCTGTAACTCTCTGCCGACAAAAGTAAGTTTGACCGTATCACCTGTTTTCAGATCACGCAGGGAGGGGTTTTTGATACCACTTATGACAATGGTCGTATCGGGGTAGACATAGTAGCGGGCAGTTGAGGAGCCGTCTTTAATACCGATTCTGTTAGCGGTCGTTTCTATGGTGGTAACGGTACTGATTTTAGTGGTTATGACGTCTACTCTGTCTACACTGCCTTCAACTAAAGTCAGTACAACTTGTTGTCCTACCTCTAAATCCCTGATCCTGGCATTTGTGACGCCTAGGATGCGGATAAGGGCATTGTCTATTTTATAATTTTTTCTGCCTGCATCAGTTTTTACTGTAATGATAGCACGCTGGCTGTCAATCTGTTCAATTTCGCCTTTTATTTTATTCTGGAGATTGATTTCATAGACGATATTATCTTGCAGTTTGAGGGTCACAATCATGCCCACCTTAATATCACTGAGGGTAGGACTGGTTTTATTCAAATCAAGATAGACATTATTGTCGATACGGTATGACTGCAATTCCCCCAGTTCATCTTCCAACACAATAACCTTAGTGGAAACATTTAAAGCTTCTACTTTACCCATGACTTCCGTTTTATAGCCCCTGTTAGTGACAGCCAGTGAAACAATTACGTTGTCTTCAATGGTAAAGTC
>JGI24708J26588_10004134_pt1 | contig 10173 bp, 7 predicted proteins | sample BioPla1DNA2_FD_26588 | JGI IMG/M metagenome (IMG submission 26588) | reverse complement strand
AGAATTAGCAAGAGGAAAAAGGGAATATGATAGAGTAGAAAAGGCTCTACAGGATGTAAAAAACATTGGATATGGCTTAGTACCCCCATCACTAGAGGAATTATCCCTAGAAGAGCCGGAAATATTCAAACATGGAAACCAATTTGGTGTAAAATTAAGGGCCAATGCACCCTCTCTACATTTTTTAAGGGCGGACATAGCCACAGAGGTTTCACCTGTAGTAGGTACAGAAAAACAAAGTGAAGAATTATTAAAATATTTACTCGAAGAGTTTGAACAAGATCCAGAAAAAATCTGGGAAACCAATATGTTTGGTAAATCCTTACATGATATGGTAAAGGAACAATTACAAAGCAAATTACAGACTATGCCAGAAGATACAAGGATAAAATTGCAAAAAACTCTACAGACTATTATCAATGAGGGCAATGGTAGATTTATTGCTATTATATTATGATGAGGATTTATTTAAATGGTATAGATATAAAAATTAGGGGTTGAATATATACCCCTAATTTTTTAGTTTTCCTCATTTGTAATATCCACTGTGGGAATAATATTTTCGTCTTTATAGGTAGTATTAATATTGTCAAGAGATTTTTTTAGGGAGGAAATCTCTTTTTCTAACTCTTCTCGCTGAGACATAAGATTTTCCTTTTCGGTATTTAATTTTTTAATTTCTTTTTTAAATTTAAATTGTTTTAACAACCCAATAAATGTAGCGATAATTGCACCTAGAGCTGTAGCAATAAAAATAATTAATGCCAAGGATAATTCATATTGTATAAAGAAAATCTTCACTGGTACTAGGGTTGCATTAGTTATAGCAAAAATAATTAATAAAATTGATGCGATTAAAGATAGTATAAAATATAGTTGCATTAGATAATTAACCACCCTTCAATAAATTTATAGCCCTAAAAATCCTTATCAATATTATGGGCAATGTAATAAGATAATTATACTATATTTATAAAGTCATTGGCAATGAATGTTAATAAATGTTTTATAAGGATATATCTAAAATCAAATATTAAATCTAGAGATAATGAATATACTTTATTTGCCTGATGACGTAATACTTATTAGAATCTTTTGAATTTGCATATTGTAAAATTTCATTTAATTAGATATTATAAATATAGGATAAATATAAGCAAAGGGGATAAATAATAATAATATAATCCCCTTATTTACTAAATAAANTTTATAAAGGGGTGTAANTATGCAAAACAAGTTTAAAAGAGTAGGTGTAATTTTATTATTAGTAAGTATTTTATTTTATACAATGGCTTGTACTAAAACCAATCCTCCAGCAGATGTAGGAGAAGACAATTTACAACAAGNGGAAGATATTTCTGAAATTCCTCAAAATNAAATTATCAATATAGCCGCTTTAAATGGNCCTACTGGTATGGGAATGGTAAAATTAATAGAAGACAATGCTAATAATAAAGGACTTTTAGATTATGATTTTACTTTAGTAAGCAGTCCAGATGATTTAGTGGGCAAAGTTATAAATAAAGAAGTAGACATAGCAGCAGTACCTTCTAACCTAGCTATGGTATTATATAATCGTACAGAAGGAGATATACAATTAGCAGCTGTTAATACCCTAGGAGTTTCATATATATTAGAAAATGGGGACAGCCTGCACTCAATAGAAGATTTAAAAGGAAAAACCATTAATGTTAGTGGTAAGGGGGCTATACCAGATTATGCTTTACAGTACATATTAAATAAAAATGGTATGGAAGTTGATAAAGATGTNATGGTAGATTTTAAACTACAACATGCAGANCTAGCAGCAGCAATGGTAGANGGAGATGTGGATATTGCNNTATTACCNCAACCCCATGTAACAACAGNTATGATGAAAAACCCAGATATTAGAATTGCTCTGGACATTACAGNGGAATGGAAAAAGGTATCTGATGATAAAGGCCAATTAGCNATGGGTGTTATAATTGTTCAAAAAGAATTTGCAGACAATAATAAAGAAATGCTAGATGTTTTTTTAGAAGAATATAGACNATCAGTAGAATTTGTTAATAAAGAAGTAGATGAAGCAGCTGAACTAGTTGAGAAATATGAAATTTTACCAAATGCAAATATTGCAAAAAAGGCTATTCCTTACTCCAATATAGTCTATATAGATGCTCAAGATGCAAAGGNATTTTTAGATGAACTTTACCAAATANTATATAACTTTGAACCTAAATCCATTGGAGGGAAATTAGGGAATGAAGAATTCTACTATAAAAAANAATAAAAAGTTTTTAAAGAATATATCTATATTTGTATTTTGGATTCTAATTTGGCAGATGATTTATACTATTATTGGACGGGACATTTATGTCCCGTCTCCTTTTAGTGTTTTTTTAACCTTAAAAGAACTGATTTTCTTGTCCTTATTTTGGAAGTCCGTAGTATCATCAATTTATAGAATTTTGGCAGGACTTATTTTATCTATTTTTTTTGGCATAATTATTGGTATTATATCTAGTATGAATGCCTATATACATGATTTAATTAAACCACTGATGATTGTTATCAAATCCACACCAGTATTATCATTTATTATTATCGCTTTAATCTGGTTTTCTTCTTCCAACGTACCAATTTTTATATGCTTCCTGATGTGTTTTCCTATAATATGGACAAATGTCGTAGAAGGTATCAGACAAGTAGATGAAAAACTTTTGGAAATGGCAAGAATATATCAGGTTAAAACTAGAATTGTTTTAAAGAAAATATATCTTCCATCTGTACTACCATACTTTTCAGCAGCTTGTATTACTTGCCTAGGCTTGGGCTGGAAGGTTGGAGTAGCGGCAGAGGTACTAAGTCATCCTAGAAATGCTATTGGAAGCAACTTACACAGTGCCAAAGTCTATCTAGATTCTAGTGAGTTATTTGCATGGACATTAGTAGTTATACTACTAAGTTTATTATTTGAAATTATTTTTGCCAGAATTATTCAACAAACTATTATTAAAAAATCCACGATGAAAAATATTAACCGAGAATAGGAGATGAAAAATTTGCACATAGAGATGAAGGATATTTATAAATCCTATGATGATTTAGAAGTGATCACAGATTTTAATATGAATTTTTCATCTGACAAAGTCCATTGTTTTTTTGGACCATCTGGTTGTGGAAAAACCACTTTAGTCAACATACTTACAAGAGTTATTTCCCCTGATAATGGTCAGATTAAAGGAATAGATAAGAAAAAGGTTTCCTATGTTTTTCAGGAGGACCGCCTATTACCATGGGCTACATTAGAAGAAAACATATTATTTGTTTTAGAGAGTTTTTATAACAAAACTGAAGCACAGAAGGTAGTAGATAAATACCTATCCTTAGTAGATCTTTTAAAATTCAAAAATCATTATCCTAATGAATTAAGTGGTGGCATGAAACAAAGAGCCTCCATAGCTAGGGCATTGGCCTATGGGGGCGAAATATTGGTTATGGATGAGCCTTTTAAGGGATTGCATTTAGAGTTAAAAAATAATCTAATGGATTATATTGTTAACAATTGGAATTATAAAGATTCTTTTTTATTTTTTATTACACATGACATTGACGAAGCTCTCTACCTAGCAGATAAAATATATATTTTTAATGGACCACCATTAAAAATACAAAAACAAATAACTATTAATATTCATAGTAGTGATAGAAAAAGACACAGTAGGGAAATGCGAAAATACAAAACAATGATATTGGAAGATACATAAAAGAAGATTCATTAAAAATTTATTAGTATATTATCAAAATCAATAAAAATTATAAGGCAGGTTCACTATGACAAGAAATGAAAAGGCTTTTTATTTAAACTTATTATTAATTATTATGTTTTTCTTAGTTGGATTTATGGTAAGGGGATCAGATACAGGCATTTTGTTCGATATAAAAGTAATGGAATATATACATAGTAACCCAGCTCCTATTGGTATATATACTATGAAAATAATATCCTATTTGGGATCTGGTAAATTCATCCTCTATCTATCAATCCTTATACTGGCATTAATGTTAAAAAGACACAATGCCAGTGGAATAAAATTACTGTTTTTATCTACCCTAGGTAGTTATATATTAAATGAAGGTTTAAAACATATATTTATTAGAACAAGACCTTTAGAATATTTTTTAGTTAATCAAGGTGGATATAGTTATCCCAGTGGACATTCTATGGTATCTCTCACCTTCTATACTACAATGACTTATTTATTATCAAAAAATATAAGGGATACAAAGATAGAAAAGCTTATTTGGATGATAAATGCACTAACAATATTATTAATAGGTTTTAGTAGGATCTATTTAGGAGTACATTGGCCAACAGATGTGTTGGCAGGATATGCTGTAGGATTTTGCTTTTATAATGGTAGTAAAACTCTAATAGAAAAACATGGGGCAGTCCATCAAAAATAATACTGAAAGGGTATATCATTTAATGGAGCACATGGAACTTTTATACATATACCACGTCTATCATTATATAGAGGTTTATAAAATATATTATATAAGGGGGAATTTCATGAAAAAATTTATGGTCGGAATACTTATAATCACTTTATTAACACCTATGATGGTCATGAGTGCATTTGCAGGAGTTGATTCATCTATCTATACCAAGAATGAAATTGAAGAAATTGTAAGGGAGAAATTAAAGCTAGACCAGAAAATAAAATTGAAATATAGCAATCTTCAAACTGATGATATCAAAGAAAAAAAGTTTTGGAATCTAGAATTTGATGGGGAAAATACTAGTATTTCTGTAACTGTTGATGCTGTAACAGGCCATATTGCTAACTTTTATAAATGGCAAAAAGATAATAATGATACAAGAGTAAATATTCTGTCCCAAATGGCAAGGAATAAGGCTATTAACTTTATTCAAGATCTTGAAGGTAATAAATTTAAAGAAACGAAAGAGATAACTTCTAAAGCACCCTCTATAATTGTTTATGATCTAGAAAGAGAATATCAGGATTTTAATAACTATAATTTTACTTTTGTAAGAAAACTACAGGGAGGAATTTTTTCCTAATAATTACTTTAAAGTACAAGTATCCGGTAGTACAGGTGAAATTACCCAATATCAAATGCAATGGGATGAAGGGATCTATGACAATAGGCAAGTTCTAATATCTCAGGAGAATGCTAGAAATTTATTTGAACAAGAAGATCAATTAAAATTAAAATATGTAGCCCTAAATACCAGTAACAAAGATAGGACTATTCCTATTTTAACACCAGTATATGTATATACCCCAAAAGGTTCCAGCATGGTCAGTGCTATTGACGGAAGGTTTTTAGAGGCTGATGAAATATATTATCAGGGCCATAATTATTTGAGAAATAGATCCACTGACTCAATGGGAGGTACGGTGTCAGAAGATAAGGATGCTGGGCTAGAGGAGCTAATCCCAGAAGAAGGTGTATTATCTAAGGAAAAGATAGAAAAAATAGTGATTAATACCTTAGACAAGGAAATAGATTTAGCAGATTTCAAGGTCCAGGATAGCAGTTATTTTAATAGTTACCTTGGCAGGGAGGGAAAATATTGGAGGGTGTACTGGCGAGATGAATCTAGAAGTAAAAGTCTAAATGCCACGATAGATGCTAAAAAAGGCAATATTATCTCATTAGATTTTTATAAAAATACTGACGAAGTTCAACTGATTGAAGATCTACCCGTAACAAAAGAAAATATAGACAGCATTTTACAAAAAAATGAAAATGATGACAAAGACTCAAATAAAGATATTAAATTTGCACTTGATGAAAAAAACATACAAAAAGAAGTCTTAAATAAGGTACAAAAAATTTTTCCACATATCAAAAATGAAGAAATAAAATTTGAATTAACAAAAGAATCTACAGATAAAAATAAAAAACCTATAATAAACTTGAACTCATCAAGATATGTCAATGACATACCCTATGAAGAAAATTATCTAAGACTTAGTTATAATTATGAAACGGGAGAAATCCTAACACTATCTTATAACTGGAATACTGTAGAGGTACAACCTACATCAAAAATTATTGATAAAAAAACCATAAGCAAAAAATTTTATGATAAAGTAGGTTTTGAAAGATACTTAATCCAAATTATAGACCAAAAATCTAAAAATGACAAAGGCTTATATAAACCTTTAAAAGAATTGTTACCAATATATACCTTGAAATCTTTTGACTTTAGCTATATTGATGGTATTAGTGGCAAATTTTTAAATTATAATGGAGAAGAGTATGTAGCGGATACATATCTAGAGATAGAATTCAAAGACCTAAGGGGATATAAATATGAAAATGAAATTAATCTAATGAATAAAATGGGAATACTAAAGGAAAAAGATAATTATTTTCATCCTAACAATTCCCTATTAAGAAAAGATGCTATCAAATGGATTGTAGAGATGGGATGGAGAAGGGGAATATACTCTATAAATGGATATTATGAATACTATCAAAGAGATGATTTATCCTTTAAAGATGTAAATAAAGATGATTCTTATTATCCATATATTGTAGCTGCTGTAAAAGCTGGAATTATAGACTCTGATTTAGAGTATTTTAAGCCAGATGAAAAGATTCAAAAACTTGAGGTAACAAAATGGATTATAAATGCTATGCAAAAAAGGGAATTGGCAGAGTTTGTAGAAATATTCCAGAATCCATATTTAGACAAAGAAAGTACAGAGAATAAAGATATAGGTTATATAGCACTAGCTAAGTATTACAATATTTACAAAGATATAGAAACTAATGAAAATTTTGAAGGTGAAAGGATTTTAACTAGAGGTGAATTTATAAAAGGATTATACAATTTGATGAAAAGATAATAAAATAAATATTTAAATTACAAGCAAGAAATTATAAATATTAATTTAAAATTAATATTTATATAAAAACTGTTGACAAAATTCAATCAATACTTTAGTATGTTAATATACTAATGCTGAATTGAATATTCTAAATATTAAAAGCCATGATAGGAAATAGTAGAGATATCCATTCTTTTACAGAAAGTTACCGTTAGATGAGAGGAACATTAGAAAATATCTTGAACACATCTTAGAGCTGTGTACCGAATCCATCCAGGTAGTAGGCTACATCGGAAAAATATTGCACCCGTTATTGTGCCAGAGTATAAACAAATACAAGACATTGAATAATAATAATTTGTCGTACTTGAAAAGAGGCTAATCTTATAAAAGATTAGTAAAAAGAGGTGGGACCACGTGAGTATAACTCTCGTCCTCTAGTTTTAATACTAGGGGAGGAGAGTTTTTTATTACAAACTTTATCTTTAAATAATATATTATACAAGGAGTGAAAAAGGATGAAAATTATTAAAGAAGCTAGAATAAGAACTGTTGAAGAGTCAAAGGAATTAACAACTACTGTAGAGGAAATCATAAATCAAGTAAAAAATAGGGGTAATACAGCTTTAATAGAATATAATATTAAATTTGACAAAAATGATCGAAAAGTTCTTAGAGTATCAGAGGAGGAAATAAAATCAGCATATAATGAGGTGGAACCAGAGATAATTGAGGCAATAAAAACAGCCGCTACAAATATAAAGGCCTTTTCAGAGGCACAAAAGTCTACCCAGAAACCTTTAGGAGAAAAAGAAATATATCCGGGGGTCTTTGCTGGCCATAGGGTCATACCTATAGAATCCTGTTTATGTTATGTACCAGGAGGAGGCTACCCTCTATTTTCAACAGCATTGATGTTAGCAATCCCTGCCAAGGTTGCAGGTGTTAAAAGGATTACAGCTTGCTCTCCTACCATATATGGGACAGGTAAAATACATCCTACAACTCTAGTTGCTATGGATATAGCAGGTGTAGGGGAAATATATGCTCTGGGAGGGGCTCATGCCATAGCCGCATTTACCTATGGCACAGAGGAAATAAAACCTGTAGATATAATAGTGGGCCCTGGAAATCAATATGTCACTGAAGCTAAAAGGCAATGCTATGGTCCAGTAGGAATAGACTTTATTGCAGGACCTAGTGAAGTCCTTATAATAGCCGATGAATCAGCTAATCCTGAAATACTGGCAGCTGATTTACTAGGGCAATCAGAACATGATTTAATGGCAAAGGGAATATTAATAACTACCAGTGAGGAGTTAGCACAAAAGACCATAAAGTCAGTAAAGGAACAATTAAAGATATTACCAACAGCAGAAATTGCCACCAAGTCTTGGGAGGCAAATGGTGAGGTTNTAGTTGTAGACTCTATTGAGGAGGCCTGTACAATAGCCAATAAATATGCACCAGAACATCTGGAAATAGTTATCAATAATCCTGAAAAAATTGTAGATCAACTTACCAACTACGGTTCCCTATTTATTGGTGAAATGGCAGCAGAAGTTTTTGGGGATTATGTTTCCGGTCCAAATCATACCCTACCTACGTTAAAGGCTGCCCGTTATACTGGTGGAGTTTGGGTGGGCACTTTTACTAAAGTTTGTACCCACCAACGGCTTACAAAAGAAGGTATGAAGAAATTAGCACCAATAACTTCACTAATGGCAAAAGCTGAGGGACTCTATGGTCATGCTAATTCAGCCGACATAAGGTTAAAATTGATATAATGAATGATATAAAAAAATATGACTTTAGTCTAGAGGGGGGATTATAGTATTATATTAATCATTATTAACAAAGGTCAAGTATGAAAAAGGGGGAGGATTTAGATGATTAAAGAAGACCAAGGGATGATGAAAAGAACATTGGGTTTAAAGGAGTCAATTACATTGACTGTTGGAACAGTAGTAGGGGTAGGACTTTTTACTGTAGGGGCTAATGGAGTTGGGTACTTAGGACCTATGGTGATATTAGCAACCCTTGCAGCATTATTAGTCAGTATATTTCCAGCACTTTTATATGCAGAAATGGGTTCATCCCTACCCTATGCTGGGGGCACATATTATTATGCTTCCAAAGGCTTAGGAAGGTTTTGGGGGATGCAGGCAGGTTGGAACTTTGTAATATCTTTAATTGCTGTCGTAAGTGGGGAGGCTTTGGCTTTTTCCTTCTATTTTAAGACAATATTTGAGGCTTTGGGTGTTAATTTAACTATAGATGAAAGAATTATAGCATCCTTAGTTGTACTGCTTTTCATATATATAAATTGGAAGGGAGTAGAAATAACGGGAAGAATGCAAAATGCTTTTGTGTTTTTCTTTTGGGGTGTTTCTATAGTATGGTTTATAAGTATGTTCAAAGAAATTAACCTTTCATATTATAAGCCCTTTATAATACCTGGCCAAACTGGTATTAGAGATTTTATTTTTACTACATCATTAATTTGGTGGTGTTTTGCAGGATTTGAAAGTTGCTGTGCCATGGGGGAGGAAATTAAATTTCCACAAGTTAATATACCTAGAGCAATGTTCTTATCACCTTTTATTATTTTTGCAGTAAATGCAATATTTCAATGGTTCTTATTAGGTATAGTACCACCAGAAAGCCTATCAATAATTGCTGAATCCTCTGCTCCCTATGCAGATGGAATGAAATTAGCAGGAATTATAGGATTTCCCTTGGTCCTACTATGTGCAGGTATAGCATTTGGTGGAGATTTTTCAACATTAAACGCTGGTATTGCAGGCCCTGCCAGGTATTTATATAGTATGTCTGAAGATGGTGTTCTACCTAAAATCTTTGCAGGTTTACACCCTAAATATAAAACACCACATCGTGCAATACTATTTTTAGGTATTTTCATACTTTTATTTATAGGTACAGGATCTATTATATACATTGCATCATTAAGTTTGTTCGCAGATTTACTGTATTATATTATAGGTTTTGCTGGGGCTATTGGCCTAAGAAAAAACAGACCAGATATTGAAAGACCCTACAAAGTCCCAGCATTAAAATCAGGTGCCATATTAAGCATAATTATATATATAATTATGATGACACAATTGCCAATGGATGCCTTTATTACTGGTGCTGCGTGGTGTGTTATTGGTGCTGTTGTATATAAATTCTATACTAATAGTGATGATAATACTATNGAGGAAGAAGAGATAATCCTTCCTGATATGCCTACAGATGAGGAAATGAAAGAANTAAATAAAGAGTACAAACTATGGAAGATACTGACAGGCATTGCATTTAT
>JGI24708J26588_10004128_pt1 | contig 10178 bp, 9 predicted proteins | sample BioPla1DNA2_FD_26588 | JGI IMG/M metagenome (IMG submission 26588) | reverse complement strand
TAAAGGAAAAAAAGATCATAAAAATCAGCGTAAATCTGCGTCAGAAAATAGAAAATTCAACGAACGGTTAGTCATATCCGAGGTGAGCATGATGAAGCCTGCACACTGGCTGTGGACAACTTTGGGGATAACTTTATTGCTGCTGTTAGGGGTGGCTGGGTTTAATGCCTGGATCGATCCTCTGTGGCTCTTCGACCATGCTCATCCCTATAACTCCATTCAGGCGGGTTTTAATGAGCGGCAGCAAAAGACCAACCATCTCACCTTTACCAAGCAGCAGTATTCTTCCCTGGTGCTGGGGAGCAGCCGGGTCACCTACATCGATCAGCAGGAATTCAGCCCCGGCCCCACTTACAATTATGCTGTCAACAATATGCTACCTTACGAATATGCCGATTATATTGATTATGCCGTACAGTGCAATGGGCAAGATTTTGAGGTCATCTACATCGGGTTGGACTTCTATACCACTAATCGCAATCTGACCTTGCCCAATCGCTTCGAAGATCCCTCATTCTATATTCAGGCCGCCAACAAATTCGGTTATCGCTTTTGGAATCTGCTTTCTTTCGATGCCCTGGAGTACTCCTGGCAGAATCTGCAGTCCTCCCAGGCAGGGCTACCCATCAACTTTGCCTATGATCGCCACAATGTAAAGACGCTGCAGCCCACCACTCCTGAAGAAAAGGAGCAGCGCATCGCCGCTAATCTCGATTGGTATGGAAGAGAAGCCTATGGTGGTGATTATGAGTANGCCGACATCACAACCATTCTGACCACGTTAAAAGAACGCTACCCCAACACGGAGTTTGTCCTNTTTACNACCCCCATCGCNGAACCGCTCTANCAGGAAATGATCAAGGCTGGCCGCCAGGGTGACTTCCAGCGTTGGCTGCGCGAATGTGCTCAGGTGTTTGGCCAGATATATGATTTTACTACGCCTAATTCAGTTACTCGTGACCTGGAGTACTTTTATGATGCCAGTCATGTTTATCCGGCGGTAGGAACCTGGATGGCTCATCGGGTATCGGGAGTCGAGGATCCCTCTATTCCTGAAGATTTCGGCAGGGTGGTAAAAGCCGCCCCCTTACCCTGAAAAACCGGGTTGGCGAATAGTTAACCAAGTGCTAAAATAATGGTTAACTATTCTGCAAGGAGTCCATTGAAATGACGATTTCTACCCGGGAACTAAGCCGGGCTGCTCTGTTTACTGCCCTGATGTGTGCTCTGACCATTGTGGTGCGTATAGTTCAGCCGGTGGTGGTCATTCCTTTCAGTTTGCAGCCCCTGATCATGATGATGGCAGCCATTTTGTTGTCTCCGCAAGCAGTTTTCTTGAGCATGCTGGCCTATTTACTGCTTGGGCTGATCGGGATGCCGGTTTTCTCGGTGCCTCCCTATGGAGGGCCGGCCTATGTGTTGGTACCCAGCTTTGGCTTTTTGCTGGCTTTCCCCTTGGCAGGATGGGTGCAGTCCCACCTCATAAGGAATTTATCTCTGCTCAATCTGCTATTTGCCGGTTTGGCNGGGATAGTAGTATACTANTTCATCGGCTTGCCCTATATGTATTTGATTTTGAATTACTACCTGGGACATACTGTTAATATCATGCAGATATTAAAAATAGGCTTTATACCGTTTATAATATTTGATGTGATCAAGCTGGCAGCCGCCATCTGGTTAAGCGGGGAAGTGGGCAGGAGATTGAACCTGAAAAGAGAATTTTAGCAAACAGGCTTGCTGTGAAAGCTTTCGCGATGACAAAAAAAACGACTATATTGTCATTGCTGTGAAAATGGCTCCCGCTGTGTCATCGCGAGCGAAGCGCGGCGATCTCTACCACCATCTACGCTTTTAGCTTCGAGATTGCCACGCGCTACGCGCTCGCAACCTAAGACTAATTCCCGAAGGGACGGCAATCAGTGGTACCCGCAGGGTGCAATGACAGTCTTATGGAAGTTTTTCATTCATCGTGGCCTGTTCTTCAGGTGATAATTACTGAGAACGGATTGGCATTTACCATAGAGCTAGCAAATGAATCGGCGCAATCCTGATGGGATGAGGAGGGACTCTATGATACTGGTTTTCGATGTAGGTAACAGCAACATAGTAGCAGGCGTTCTCAAAGAAGGTAAACTGATCAACCACTGGCGATTACGCACTGATAATATGCGTACCAGTGATGAGTACGGGATGCACATGATGTCCTTGTTTAAGTACCACCATTTGGATATGGCTGATATAAAGGCGGTAGTCATTTCATCAGTGGTGCCCAGCCTGAATATAGAGCTGGAAGGGATGAGCGAGACCTATTTTCACTGCAAACCGTTGGTGGTAGGACCGGGTGTCAAAACTGGATTAGCCTTAAAATATGAAAACCCCCGCGAAGTAGGAGCCGACCGGGTAGTAAATGCAGTGGCCGCTTATCATAAGTACGGAGGGCCTCTGATAATTGTCGATTTCGGCACGGCCACCACCTTCTGTGTGGTGAATGCCAAAGGGGAGTATTTGGGTGGGGCTATTGCGCCTGGCATTCGTATATCTACGGATGCCCTGGTGGCCCGGGCCGCCAAACTGCCTCGCGTGGAGTTGGTTAAACCCCGCAGTATCATCGGCCGCAACACAGTAGCCAGTATGCAATCGGGCATCATGTATGGTTTCGTGGGGCAGGTGGAAGGTATCATAACTCGCATGAAAAAAGAAATCGAAGGCGAGCCCAAGGTGATCGCCACCGGGGGGCTGGCCAAGACCATTGCCCAGGAAACCGATGCCATTGATGTGGTAGATGACTATCTTACTCTGGATGGATTGAGAATAATTTATGAGATAAATCGAGGGCAGAATGCTTAAAATAGGAACAGTTTTGATTCCCAACCGGGTCTTTTCCGCGCCCATGGCGGGCGTCACTGACAAAGCTTTTCGCCAGATAATCCGGTCCTGCGGGGCCGGATTAGTTTATACGGAAATGATCAGTGACATGGGCCTGGTATATGGCCAGGAACGCACCCATAGAATGCTGGATCTCCAGGGAGAAGAGCATCCCCTGGCCGTGCAGATTTTTGGCAGTGAGGCCGAACCCATGGCTCGGGGAGCCCAGCTGGTAGAAAAGCAGGGGGCCGATATCATCGATATTAACATGGGCTGCCCCACTCCCAAAATCGTTAAAAATGGAGAAGGATCAGCATTGATGCTCAATATTCCCCGGGCTAGACAGATAATTCGCTCCATAGTTCAGGTCGTCCAGGTGCCGGTAACGGTAAAGATGCGGCTAGGCTGGGCCCCGGATCAGATCAATTACCTGGAGCTGGCCGAAGCAGCCCAGGAAGAAGGAGCTGCCGCGGTGACCCTGCATGCGCGTACCCGGGANCAGTTTTATGCAGGGCAAGCCCAGTGGGATCATATTGCCCGGCTCAAGCAGCATATGAAGATACCTGTGATCGGCAATGGTGACATCTGGACGGCACAGGATGCCCGGCGAATGATGGCAGAGACCGGATGTGATGCAGTCATGCTAGGCCGGGGTATAATGGGCAATCCATTGCTGATCAGCCAAACGGTGGCCTTGTTGGAAAGAGGGGAAGAACTCCCCTTGCCTACACTGGAAGAGAGACTGACTCTGGCAGCTCACCACCTGGATCTGGCCTGCCAATACAAAGGAGAAGCGGTGGCCACTCGGGAAATGCGCAAACATTTCTCCTGGTATCTCAAAGGAATGCGCGGCGCGGCCCGCCTACGCGAACAAATCAACCAAGCCACCACCCGCCAAAAGCTCCTGGACATCCTCAACCAAATCAAGGCGTAGAGCGCAAGTAGGGGGACGAATGCAAGAGGGGACGGTTCTTTCTGTCATTTGCATAAGGCAATAGCTTGGTAATAACAGCTACTTGAAATGACAGAAAGAACCGTCCCCTCTTGCATCCGAGCTATTTTAGATGTCATCCTGAGGGAGAGGAACGACCGAAGGATCTTTTCCCCTGGCACCAGTAAAGATTCTTCGGCTACGCCTCAGAATTTGCACGGCTATAAACCCACCACGATGAATGAAAATACTTCCTTGGGTGTAGGGGAGGCTTTAGCCTCCCATCGGAAGCTAAAGCTTCCGCTACTGCTTAGGTGAGAGGTACCCGAAGGGTGAAGTCCCCGAAGGGGGCAATGACACGTTACCTTTTTTCCCAGAATCTTAACTCGAACCAAAAGTGCTGAAAGGTGGGTAGGGGGCGATGCCCACATCGCCCCGCGCCGTCTCAACCACGCCCACCCTTATACAACACATTTTCTTGTCAGCTTTTCACTGAGGTGGTAAAATAGGTTCATAAATTTGTGTACAAGATTGTGCTCAAGAGGTGGGTATGGATTTTTATCGTATTCAGGACAAAATGATCAGTTGGCAGAAAATCGAGAAAACCCTGCAAAAGGCCCTGACTATGCGGGTGCGCGGATTTTCTCAGCAGGAGGTGGCCGATCGGCTGCAGATCGACCGAACCTTTATTTCCCGACTGGAAGGGATCGGCGAACTGCGTAAGGGGCAATCTATAGCTTTTGTAGGATTCCCCATTGCCAACAAGGATGAGATCCGGGAACTGTTGGAAAGCGAAGGCTGTGACTTCATTTTAATTATGGATGAACAGGAACGGCAGGATTTTATTAACCAGCGCACTGGTAAGCAAATGCTGGACGATTTGATGGATTTGACCGCGCAAGTGCGTTCCTACGACACCGTGATCTGTGTGGGTTCAGATCAACGCTTGAAGATGTTCGAGGGGATCCTGGATGGGCAGGTAGCATCTATCATAATTGGCTCCTCACCCATTACCGAGGACAAATGGGTAGATCCCCAGCAAATCCGTAAAATATTACGCTCCATTAAAAACGCCCGGGAATAGAACGGGTACAAAAGCCTTAAGGGAGGGTTCGACTTGAAGCATATTGTCAGTGTCAGCCTGGGCTCCTCAAAGCGTGATCACGCTTTTGAGACTGATTTCATGGGAGAGCGATTCCAGATTGAACGCATTGGTACCGATGGTGATTGGGATAAAGCTATCCAACTGATTCGGGATTTGGATGGAAAAATCGATGCTTTTGGTATGGGAGGCATCGACCTGTACATCCGCATTGCCGGCAAACCCTATATTATCAAAGACGCCAAACGATTGGTGGCTGAGGCCAAAAAGACTCCCATGTTGGATGGCAGCGGCTTAAAGAACACCCTGGAGCGCAAATGCATCCTGGATGTACAGCGCGAGGGCATATTGGATTTAAAGGGCAGGAAAGTGCTTATGGTCTGCGGGGTGGATCGCTTCGGTATGGCGGAGGCCTTTGAAGAAGTGGGTGCCCGCTTGACCCTGGGGGATTTCATTTATACGCTGGGTCTACCTATGCCCTTACATTCCCTGAAAACCCTGGCCTTTTTCGGCCGTATAGCCGCACCTTTTGTGGTGAATATGTCCTTCGACAAATTATATCCCACTGGTAGCAACCAGGAAGTCATAATTCCCAAGCATTCCAAATATTATTATGATGCAGAGGTGCTGGCCGGTGATTTTCTCTATATCCGCCGCTATTTGCCCGAAAAACTAAACGGCCAGGTGATAATCACCAATACCACCACCCCGGATGATATGAAAATGCTGAAAGAACGCGGTATCAGCAAAGTCATCACCACCACACCCGATATGGGGGGGCGTTCCTTTGGCACTAATGTGATCGAAGCTTTGATGGTCACCTTGATGGGGCGGCCTATCGATCAGATCGGCGCAGACGACTACTACGCTATGCTGAAAGAACTGGATTTTAAACCGGGTGTGGTAGACCTGGAGAAGCTGGATGCTTGACCTGGATTTCGCATATTTTGATCTCCAAACCAGTGACCGCAAGGGGCTGACCGGCAGGAAGTACTTCCTGGACAGGCTGGCCCCTTTACTTTATGCGCCGCGCATTGCCAGGCTGATCGAGGTTCCGCAGTTGGGGGTCGGCTGCCATATCCATATACCCATAGGAGTCGGCAACATGAATAGCCTGGCTGAGTCCGGTCAGCAACGTTTTTTGGAGAAAACTGAACAGATATTGCATGATACCAAAATCACTAACTTAAGTGCTGACCGCTCTTTGCGTCCCTTTTGGCCAGATCTGGGCCAATACTTTGACCTGGTGTGGGGGGATGATTTCATAAAAGCCCTGGGCTTTACTTTGGTGCAGAACATCATGTCCCGTCGGGGGGCTGACAAAATAATCCTGGTGGGAGATATCAGCAACTATGGTGATTTGTTGGAGGCATTGATAGTTTTTGAAGTTCCTATCTCCGTGCAGTCCTTGAAACCGACTGATTATGAGGTGATGACCTACCGCCTTCTGTACGAGCGGGGCTGTGCCATAAGCAACAGCTATGTGAACCCACAAGATTGGGGCCTAGGCGATCTTATCCTGGTCTTTGATGGAGCAGCGGCAGGTGTCATTGCTGCGGCGCCAGGGCAATTTTTGCTTCGGTTGACTAATAGCAGTCGTGGGCTGGCACCCGAACTGGAAGACCATTTGGAACAAAGTGGTATGGATGGACAGTTAGGAATCATGGCGCCCATTCTGGAAAGCTGTATAAAGGTGAAGGCAGGAATTGTCCCGGCTCATGGAGAACATGATACGCTGGGACTTACGCCATTTATAACTCTCCAGCGAGCGGGGGAAGAAATAGGAGTATGGGACATCTTCCTTGACAAGGCCTTATAAGGTATTTATAATACCTTAAAGAATTGACAGAGCGTCCTAGGGGTTAGGATAAGAATTACTGCGAAGCGAGCTCGGCCTCGCTTTTGAAGTTCTAATGATAGGAGCGATCACATGACCGAAGGTAAAGAGGTTTTACTGACTAAAGAGGGTCTCGAAAAGCTGGAGAGCGAACTGGAGCATCTTAAGTCAGTGAGACGGGAAGAAGTGGCCGATCGAATCAAACAAGCCATAGCTTTTGGAGATATAACCGAGAACTCCGAATATGAAGACGCCAAAAACGAACAGGCTTTCATCGAAGGCCGCATTATTACACTGGAAAAGACCCTTAAGAATGCTCGCCTGATGGAAGAGGCAGAGATTCGAACCGATGTGGTCTCTCTAGGTTCCAAAGTGACCCTCAAAGAAATGAAATCCGGACGCGAGATCCAAGTTACTCTGGTATCATCCGTAGAATGTAAACTCAAAGATGGCAAAATATCCAATGAATCCCCGGTAGGCAAGGCTGTTATGGGTAAAAAGGTAAATGCCACCGTAACCGTCCAAGCCCCCGCCGGCCCTATCAAGTATAAGATCATTAAAGTAGAAAGATAACGTGTAGGGGGCGATGCCCACATCGCCCCGCAGGTTCGTTGATCAGAAATGTCATCCTGAGGGAGAAAGGTGCAAGTGGGGACGGTTCTTTCTTGCACGTCCCCGTGAAAAATGTGGATAAACGAGGCATATCAGACGTGAAAGAAAGAACCGTCCCCACTTGCACCTCACTCCTGTAGGCACTATCGGTAAATACTCTAGTCGTGATTAACTTCAAGTTTACATACATCATTCTGCCACTATTCAAATGAGGGACCTACCAGTCGCCTCAATATTTTTTATGAGGAAGTGTAAATCAATGAGCGATCATGCTACACCGCCCAACGAGCCAAGTTTAAGCGAATTGAAAAAGGTACGCCTGGAAAAACTGCAGGAACTCCAGGAGAGCGGGATCGACCCTTTCGGAACCCGTTTCGAACGTGATGCCACCGCCCAAAAAATAATTGACGAATTTGCTACTCGGGAAGGCCGCACCGTGCGCCTGGCGGGACGCATCATGTCCAAACGCCGCCACGGCAAAGCCGGCTTTGCCGATTTACAAGACTTGACTGGCAGCATTCAGCTATATTTCCGTAAAGAAGACGTGGGCGAAGAGGCCTACGAGCTATTCAAAAAGCTGGATATAGGCGACATCTTGGGAATCGAAGGAGAAGTTTTCCGCACCCAAAAAGGAGAAATAAGTGTCCATGTGCGGCATTTTGAGTACCTGTCCAAATCGCTCAGCCCCTTGCCGGAGAAATGGCACGGCCTCAAGGATGTAGAACTGCGTTATCGGCAACGTTATGTTGATCTGATCGTTAACCCCGAGGTGCGCAGCGTTTTCGTTAAGCGCAGCCGTATCATAAAAGAAATGCGCAACTATCTGGACAACCAGGGCTTCCTAGAGGTGGAGACCCCTATGATGCACCCCATCCCCGGTGGTGCTACCGCCCGGCCCTTTGTTACTCATCACAATACCCTGGACATGGACCTCTATCTACGCATAGCACCCGAATTATACCTCAAACGCCTCTTGGTGGGCGGACTGGAGAAAGTATACGAAATCAACCGCAGCTTCCGTAATGAAGGCATTTCCACCCGGCACAATCCGGAATTCACCATGCTGGAAATATACCAGGCCTATGCTGATTACGAAGTGATGATGGAGCTGACCGAGAACCTAATAGCTTACGCCGCCGAAAAGATCAACGGCTCTCTGCAGGTAGAATTCGATGGGCAGATTATCGACTTTACTACACCCTGGAGGCGCATTCCCATGCTGGAAGCTATCCAGGAGCACACCGGGGTTGACTTTAGAAGTTTGCCGACCGATGCCGAAGCTCGTGAGGCCGCCACTGGACTGGGCATGAAAGTGGAGAAAAATGCGACGCGCGGGGAAATTATCAACGAGGTTTTCGAGGCCTTTGTAGAGGACAAGCTGATCCAGCCTACCTTTATCTATGGTCATCCCGTGGAGATATCACCGCTGGCCAAACGCAATCGCCAACATCCTGAGTTTACTGACCGCTTTGAGGCTTTTATTATGCAGCGCGAAATTGCCAACGCCTTTTCTGAGCTGAATGACCCCATTGACCAAAGGGGACGCTTTATGCAGCAGGTTGAAAAACGGGCTAGCGGTGACGCCGAAGCGCACATGATGGATGAGGATTACCTAAATGCCTTGGAATACGGCATGCCCCCCGCAGGCGGACTGGGCATCGGCATCGACCGCGTAGTCATGCTGATCACCGGCTCCACCTCCATCCGCGACGTCATCCTCTTCCCCACACTCCGCCCCCGCACCGAGTAAGAAAAAACGGTAGATGCAAGAGGGGACGGTTCTTTCTGTCATTTCAGGTTAGCTGATGTTAACAAACAATCATCTTCAGCAAATGACAGAAAGAACCGTCCCCTCTTGCATCTCACTTCTTCAGGCCCTGGGCGAAGGCGTCAAGGACGGCTTGGTTTTCGTCGATGCGATAGATGCGGGCGGGGTTCATCTGAGCATCCCAGTCAATGCCGTTCCACCAGATGGCCGCCTTTATGCGGGGAAACTGGTTTAGGGCGGCGAACATTCCCTCGATCCAGGCCACCTTATCACCGCCCACCGAATTAGAACCGAATTCAGTGATCATGAATGGATGTTGAAAAACACTGCTGTACAGCCGGTACAGTGGATCGTATATATGGGCAAACTCCCGCCACTTCTCTCCCGGATAATAAGTTCCCGTGTTGTAGCCGGTCAGGCCCACCACATCCACATATTCATCACCCGGGTAATATAGAAAAGCATGGTTCCATTTGAAATCTGGGAAAGAACCATCATGGGGATTCCAAACCCAGATCACATTGTCGGCCCCGACTTCCCGAAAAATCTGATATACATAACGCCACAAGGCGATAAATAAATCGGGATCTTTGGAAGTATGGAAGCTGGAATAAGTGCACCAGTCACCATTCATCTCATTATTGAGCCGGAATAAGACCGGGTGCCCAAACTCTTTGATCTGCTTAGCGTAATCATATAGAAAAGCATCATAATTTCCCGCCAGAATCTCATAAGGCACCCGCCGATTCTCAGCCTCACTAAACTGGAAAGAAGAAGTCTGTAGAGTCAGTTCCACGGTACGTCCTTCCCGGTGAGCCTGCTGTAAGACCGGCAGCGGTGCACTGCTGTCCAAGTGCTGATAATGCAATAGGATCGGAAACTCATAAGCAAAACGCTTTTCCAACTGTTTTAAGTAGTTAAAACTAGCTGGTGCGGTCGGCTCAAAGATTCCCCAGGTCAGTGGTGCTGCTTCTGCGAAATGATCGGCAAACCACTGCTGGGTCTCCTCGTCCCGATCTTTTTCAACGGGGGCGAATTTCGCCCACAAGCCAGGACTGCC
>JGI24708J26588_10004127_pt1 | contig 10179 bp, 12 predicted proteins | sample BioPla1DNA2_FD_26588 | JGI IMG/M metagenome (IMG submission 26588) | reverse complement strand
TCGCTCCAGTGCACCTGGGGCGCCGCCGTCTTTGGTTAACCCTCCCTCGGGGTGCAGGTTCCATCCCCGCTGTCCCCATGTTATGGAGCGCTGCCGCACAGAGTCACCTGACTTGATAGAGATGGGTAACGGCCACCGGGTGGCGTGTTTCCTGGAGGAGGGTAGCAAATGAAGAACGGTAAGCTGCTGGAAGTCAACAATCTGACCAAGGTTTTCACCAAGGGGCAGGGGTTTGTCAAATCCACCATTGAAGCCGTAAGCCGCGTTTCGTTTGCCCTGGAGCTGAATCAGCCGGAGATCTTTACTCTGGCCGGGGAGAGCGGCAGCGGCAAGTCCACCGTGGCCAAACTGATCCTCGGTTTCGAGGAGCCCACTGCCGGTGGAATCCTCTATAGAGGCAGGGCAGTTGCCAACCTGAAAGGCAGGAAGGAGTTCATGAAAGATGTCCAACCCATCTTCCAGAACCCTTTCGAGACGTTTAATCCCCTGAAAAAGGTCCAGAGTTACTTTTTCGAGACGGAGAGGAACTTCACCGGATCCGGACACGGATCCTATCCCCTCACCGACAAGTCTTTGGAGCTGGTTGGGCTCAGTTTCGCTGAGATCAAGGANAAATACCCCAGCGAAATGTCCGGCGGCCAGCTGCAGAGGGCATCAATTGCCAGGGCCTTGATTACCAGCCCCTCACTGCTCATTGCCGATGAGCCCGTATCAATGATCGATGCCTCGCTGCGCATGTCCGTTGTGAACCTGTTCAAGACGCTGAAGGAAGAGGAGCAGGTCAGCATCATATATATCACCCATGACCTGGCCACCGCCTACTACATCAGCGATCGCATTGCCATTATGCTCAGGGGCCAGTTTGTGGAGCTGGGGTCGGTGAAGAAGGTGCTGGNCAACCCGCTGCACCCCTATACCCAGCTCTTGGAAAGCTCCGTGCCCGCTCCTGACCCCAAGGCCAGGTGGACCGAGGACATTGCCCTCAGTGACCTGGAGACGCGGGAGTATACCAGGAAAGGGTGTAAGTTTGCCGGCAGGTGCCCGAAAGTCCATGAGATCTGCTATGAGCAGGAGCCGGAATACCACTCCGTTGATGAGCGGCTGGTTAAGTGTCATCTGTACGCTCAAGATCAAGTCCGTTGCAGCTCACGCCCGCAAATTTCTTAAGCAGACAGGCAGGGTTTTGGCGGTCTTTGGCGGATCATAATAAAATGCCCTGCTCTCTGCACACGTAGTTGACTGGATGGACTTGGGGTGATNGACATGACGATTAACAGAATTGAGAGGAAGCAGGCTTGGCAGGAGGCCGCTGAGGAACTGCAGCGGCTCATAGTCAATGGACACTGGGAAAAGGGTGAAAGGCTGCCGGGGGAAGTGGAGTTGGCGAAACAGTTGGGAGTAAGCCGCTCCACGCTCCGGGAGGCCCTGCGCTCCTTGAGCTGCATGGGGTTGGTGCAGATTCGCCATGGCGAAGGCAATTTCGTCTGGTATCCCGAGCCAGAGGATTACCTCAATCCTCTGATGCCCAGATTGGTTTGCGAACGAGACGATGTTCTGGCGATCATGGAAGCCCGGACCATGGTGGAAGTCCAAACAGCACGGCTGGCCGCGGAAAGGGCTGCGCCGGAGATGCTGCTTGAGTTGGAAAGCCTACTGAGGACAATGGAAGAGCTGGGCGAAGATCGCTGGCAGTTTGCCCACTTCGATCACCGCTTCCACAAGCAGATTGCTGTGGCGGCACAGAACAAGGTCATTGCCAAGATCTATGAGGCCATCGAGGTTTTCCTCTTGTCTCAGCAGCTGCGCATCGTGGACTATCCCGACGCCATAGAACGGGGAATCCACGATCACGGCCAGATTCTGTACGCCATCAAGGCAGGCGATCCAGAGCTGGCCGCAGAAGCCATGCGGGCCCACATGGAACGCACCTATGAGGCTATCGTAGAGAATTTGGGTAACGAGGAAGCGGAACACTGACAAGGGGATTTGCAGGGCACCGCATTGACAAAGGCCCATTAGAGAAAAAAAGGGGAAGGCACCAAGCAGACTGGTGCCTTCCGCTAATTTTACGGCCTTTCCTTGCCTGTCTGGCAGGGAGCAGATGGCCAGACTGTCACCTGCCCGCCCTGAGTCGACTCCCTTTGGGAGCAAACAGCGCATTGACAATTCCACAGGATCTATGCTACGATTAGACCAGATGGTTTAGACCACATGGTCTAATGACTTCCCGCCGGGCTCTAGGGTGGAAACCCAGGCGCTTAATCAGTGAAGTTCAGCCAACTACGAGGGGGGTGCACATGAGGAAACGAGAGTTCAACTACCAGGCACTGATCGGCGAAGGCAATCCCCTGCTGCGCTATCCTGAACTCAAGGAGGCAGCTGTGGATGAATTCGCCCTTAAGAGGTACGAAGACGCATCACTCAATGACATTCTGCGCAAAGCAGGTATGAGCAAAGGAAGTTTCTATCATCACTTCGGCGACAAATTCGGGCTCTATCTGGCCATGATCGATATCATTGCCCAGAAGAAGTTGTCCTTCTTCTATCCCCTGATGGAGAGGCAACTGGACACCAATGATTTTTTCGGCACACTCAAGGCGCTGATGAGGGCCACCGCCGAATTCATGCTGGTGGACGAGCGTCTGCACCACCTTTCCAACAGGCTCATGGAGGAATCCGATGACTTCCGCAGCCGCTTGTACAGTTTTTTTGGGGTTGATTACTACCAGGCCTTCAACGCCTGGGTCTACCAGGCAGTGCAGTCAGGCCAGGTTAACAGCCGTTTTCCTCCTGAGTTTGTGGTCAGAATTGTCGAGATCATGTTCGCCAACATCCACAAACTGATTTCCAACGGAGAACCTGAACATCTTCTGCAAACAGCCTATCAGGTCGTGGACCTGATTCAGTACGGAATAAGCAAGGGGGAGAGTTGATGGGAACTGCGTTTGACGTGCAAGACCTGCGCTTCAAGTATCCATCTTCCGTGGGTGACACCATCAAAGGTGTAACCTTCGATGTGCGCGAGGGCGAGATCTTCGGGCTGTTGGGCCCATCGGGGGCCGGAAAGTCCACTACTCAGAAGATCTTGGTGAAACTCCTGGAGGACTACCAGGGCAGCATCAGGTATTTCGGACAGGATCTTAAGGCCATGGGCCACTCCTTTTATGAAGAAATCGGGGTCGGCTTTGAGATGCCCGTGCATTTCACGAAACTGACGGCCCTGGAGAACATGGAGTTCTTTGCCGGTTTCTACAAAAAGACCGCCCATATCCAGGAGCTCATGGAACGGGTGGGCCTCTGGGAATACCGCAACGTAAAGGTGGGCGAGTTCTCCAAAGGGATGAAAGTGCGCCTCAATTTCGTTCGAGCCATGCTCAACAGCCCGCGGGTGCTCTTTCTCGACGAGGTGACCAACGGGCTTGATCCCAAAAATGCCAGGCCCATCCACAGCATTCCCNCATCTACTACCCAGTGAATTAGGGCCTTTTGGCCGGGGAACCCGCGCCGGACGGGGAAGACCTTGATGCCTACGTCCTAGGTGTAGACCGTCCGCTGGATATCTTTAGGGGTTTGGTGATCGCTGTGATCCACCGCGAGGATGATGTGGAGGATAAACTGGTTGTGGCACCGGAGGGCTGTGGGATGGAGAGGAGAAGAAGGAATGAGGGCCCCAGTCTTGTTCAGCGAGCCCCGGCATTGGCCGGGGCTGTTTCTGTGCGTTGGCTAGAAGAGGCGCTGCAGGACTGCCTGCATGGCTAAGGCTACAACCACTACTGAGCTATCGATGGCCACCCCCAGGAACATGGGCTTCCAGCCCACGCCCTTCACCTCTTGGAAGCTGGTTTTGAGGCCGATGGCCCCCATGGCCATGAGCATAAACAGCTTGGAGAGGGAAGAGATCCCCGCTACGGCAGGTTCAGGCAGCAGACCAGTGCTCTTCAGCGCCACCATGGCTATAAACGGCAGGACGAACCAGGGGAAGATGGAGGCGATGTTCACCTTTGCTTCGCTTTCTGTGCCGCCCGCTGAACGGAGCTTCATCCTGGCATGGATGAAGGAAAAGACCAGTACGATGGGGACAATGAACAGAGTGCGGGTGAGCTTGACGATCACCGCGAAGCTTCCAGCCGCGTCGGAAAAGCCGTAGCCGGCGGCCACCACCGAAGATGTGTCATTGACGGCTGTGCCAACCCACAGCCCATAGCTCATGTCCGGTAAGCCCAGCAGCCTGCCGAACCAGGGGAAGAGAATCACCGTGAGCAGGTCAAACAAAAAGGTGGCGGAGATGGCATAGGCAATGTGAGTGTCCTCCGCCTCAATTACGGGACCCAAGGTGGCCACGGCCGTCCCACCGCAAATGGCGGTACTGGCCGAGAGCAGGCTGGAAAGCTTCCAGTTCACCTTAAACAAGCGGCCCAGGAGATAGCCGCCGCCAAAGGCGGTTGTCAGGGTGCACATCATGAGCAGCAGCGCATATCGGCCCACCATGAGCACCTGGGAAAAGCTCAGGGAGATACCCATGAGGATGATTCCCAGTCTAAGCACCGTGCGCGAGGCAAAATCTACACCCGCAGAAGCCTGCGGCAGTTTCTTCAGGAGGGGATGACAGAGCATGCCCAGGATCAGCGCGAGGATGCTGGTGCCCAGGATGTCTCCGGGAATCTGGCTGCTCAGCCAGATGGAAACAAGCGCGAGCAGAAGTGTGAGCAGTAGTCCAGGACTGCGGCGTTTGAGTGTTTCAAGCATAGTAATATCCTTTCCAAGTGAATTGGGCAAACTACCTTGATTATAGGTAAGAACGGATATAAAATCAAATTATGGAAACTTATATACCCATTANCTCAACTTATAGGTGGTTGCTATGCTGGATTATCGTCACGAGACATTCCTCGCCGTGTACAGAATCGGCAGCTATACCAAAGCGGCCCAGGAGCTGAATCTCACCCAGCCGGCAGTGAGCCAGCACATCAAGGCTTTGGAAGCGCACTATGGCTGCCGTTTGTTCACCTACGCCAACAAAACCCTGACCCCGACCCCAGAGGGACGGCTGCTTTACAGGTTTGCCTCCAGAATCTCCTCCGACAGCGATCTTTTGGCCGAGCAGCTCAGGCAGGAACAGTCGTCACGCCTCCAGCTGCGGTTTGGCGCCACATTGAGTATAGGTCAGTACATCATGCCCGAGGTCTTAGGACGCCTGCTGCGCGCCTACCCCACGGCCTCCCTTTCCATGCTGGTGGAAAACACCGAGCGGCTCCTGGACAAACTGGAGCAGGGGAGCATTCAGTTCGCGCTCATCGAGGGCCTCTTTGACAAGTCAGCCTATCACTCAGAGCTGTTCGCCCTGGAACCCTTCATCGGCGTCTGCTCCCCGGATTCACCCCTGGCCCAGGGGTCTGTGGAGCTGGAGGAGCTGCTTGCCACAAGGCTGATTGTTCGGGAGAGGGGATCAGGCACCAGGGAGATTCTGGAGCATCTGCTCCACGGCCGCAACCTGTCCATCGCCAGTTTTCCCCAGGTCACTGAAATCGGCAACATGGAGGCCATCAAACAGCTGGTGAAAACCGGCTTGGGCATTACGTTTCTGTATCAAGCTGCCGTGCAGAAGGAGCTGGCGGCCGGTGAACTGAAGAAGTTGGTTGTGCCAGGTTTGGCTGCCCGTTCTGAGTTGAACTTCGTTTTCCTCAAAGACAGCCTGCACACGCAGGACTTTCTGATCTGGTTTAGGCTCTTTAGGGAAAGCTACCAGGAGGCCTTGGAGAAAACTGACGGAAGTTTAGAATGATCTGGTCAAAAGTTGTCGAATAAAGGGGAAACCGCACCGAGGATCATGCCAAAGGGAGGTATGGGTAATGCGCAAGCGCTATGACGATCCGCTGGAGGAGCTGCACGACGAACTGATCTTAATGGGTTCCTATGTGGAAGAGGCTATTCTCCGGACGGTCAGGGCTTTGGTTGAGCAGGACAGGCAGCAGGCTCGGGATGTGATTGCTTTTGATGATGAAATCGATCGTAAGGAGAAAGAAATCGAAGCGCTCTGCCTGAAGATTGTGGCGCAGCGGCATCCGGAGGACGCCGAGCTGAGGAGCGTTTCCGCTGCTCTGAAGATGATTACGGACATGGAGCGGATCGGCGATCAGTCGGCAGACATCTCCGAGATTGTCCTCTCTCTGGCGGACAGCCCCTTCACCAAAAAACTGGACCACATCTCCATGATGGCCCAGCAAACGGCGCGGATGGTCACCGATGCTGTGGACGCCTTTGTCCAGGGAGACCTGGAAAAGGTGCAGGAAGTGATCGATGGCGACGACATCGTGGACAATTTGTTTTACAACGTGAAGGATGACCTGCTGACGCTCATTGTTGAGGACGCCAGCAGTAGCAGCCAGGCCATGGATTTTCTCCTGGTGGCCAAATACTTCGAGCGCATTGGCGATCATGCAGAGAACATCGCGGAATGGGTGGAGTTTTCCATCACAGGAGAGCACCGGCGGAACACAGCTGCAGCCCGTTAAGCACCCCCCGGGAGGCAGCCGGCTTTCGCATGAAAAGACGCCGCGTCCAGAAGGATTGTGGCGGGCGATAACGAATATCATTCCCAATTGACAGCATTGGGAAATGGGAGTGAGGATCGTGAAGGGCATCCGTGAGGCTGCGGCTGGAATAGGTTTGAGGACGAAGTTGTTTACGGTGATCATTGTCGCTCTGGTTTTGTCGGTTGCTTTAGTGGGCACGTTTGTCCTCACCAATCAGCGCCGCTTGCTTGAGTCTATGGTGGCAGACAGCCTGGCGGCAGCGGAAAGGGTGGTGGAGGGCAAGCTTCAGGGCAAGGCCGAACAGGCTCTGGGGGTTTCCCTTACCGTGGCGGGCATGCCCGAGATCGTGGCCGCGGCAGCCAGCCAGGACCGCACGTCGGTTGTGGATTTGGTGGTAGCGGTTTATGAAGAGGTCCATGCCGCCTTGGGCGTAGATGTGCTGCATGTGCGGGCTCCCTACGATACCTCCCTGGTGCGCGGGCAGAATCCAAGCCTGTACGGCGATGTGCAGAGCAGGGGAGGGATCCTGGATGCCGGGCAAGAAGGCCGCGCCATCTCGGGCTTTGACCGCGGCCCCTTCGGTATGGGCATGCGGGGCTGGGCACCGATTAAGCAGCGCGGCCGGGTAGTGGGTACTGTGGAGACCAATATCCCCTTTACCGAACAGCTTCTCAAGGAGATCCATGCAGCAGTGGGAGTGGAGCTGGCGGTATTTGTGCCCGGCGATGGCGGTTATGTGGAGTTAACGGCAACCCCCGGAGTAAAGGGATCTCGGGAGCTGCAGCAGTTGACGCCTGATGCTGCGGCATCTGCGCGCATCGGTGATTGGGCCCACTCTTTCCTGCCCGTGGTGAGCTATGATGGTGAAGAACTGGCAGTGGTAGCGGTCTATCAGAATACCGCCCCATACCAGAGCATGATCAGGCGCCAGAGCTTGCAGGTGGTGATCGGGCTAGTTTTGGGCTCGGTGGTCTTTATCGCCCTGCTGCTGTACACGGTGCGCCGAATCCTTGCCCCTCTGCAATCTGTGGGTAGGGCTGCGGATGCCATTGCTGCGGGGGATCTCACCGTGGATCTGCCAGCCGTGGGCAGCCGGGATGAGGTGGGCAGTCTGGTTGCCGCCTTCCGTGGTATGGCTTCCTTCCTCAAGGAGATGATGGGTTCCATCTCCGGGGCGGTGAATGAGATGAGTTCTGCCAGCCAGCAGCTGGCCTCGTCTACTTCCCAAGCCCGGGCATCCATGGGGCACGTAACTGAGACCGCGGATGATTTCGCGGCTGCGGCCACGGCCATGGAGAACATCACTGCCGCGGTAGACGATATTGTAGGGGCAGCCCGTGAGGGCAGCGCCGTGGTGGACGAAGCCGTACACGGGGCGGAAGAGCTCAGGGGAACCATGGCTCGCCTTACCGACTTCATCCAGGCCTTGGCCCAGCGTTCCGGGGAAATCGGACGGATTGTGGACGTGATCAGTGGTTTGGCGGATCAGACCAATCTACTGGCCTTGAACGCAGCCATCGAGGCGGCACGGGCAGGTGAGGAAGGACGGGGCTTTGCCGTGGTGGCCGAGGAAGTGCGCACCCTGGCGGAACAGTCTGCGCGGGCCGCGAAAGAGATCAGCCAGCTGATCCAGGCTATCCAGCAGGAGACGCAGGATGCTGTGACCGGCATGTCCCAAAGCTCCCAGCAGGCGGAGGAAACCAGCCAGCGGGTGCTTAAGAGCGGTGAAGCTCTGGAGAAGATCGCGGAGACGGTATCCCGGGTGACAGGCTTAGTGGAACAGGCCTCCAAGAGCATCGTGCAGCTCAACAACGCCAGCATGGAAATTGGGGCCGCAGCCGAGGAGCAGTTCGCGGCCATGGACCAGATTGCGGAGATTGCCCAAACCCTTACCCAGATGGCTGACAGGCTGCAGGAGCTGAGCCGCAAGTTCCAGATTTAGTGCCATCTGCACAAACAGATGCTGTGGGGAGGGTTGGCTGTGAGCATAGAGCGAATCCATGAGCTGGATGCAGAACTTGTGAGCTATCTGTTTCAGGCTGCGGGGATGGAGGTTGGACAGGCGAACGGGAGGTTCTTCCAGGCCGAGGACAATATCCTGCTTGTGGCCAAGGAAGATGGTGAACCGGCGGGGTTTTTGTACGCCTACATATTGGAGCTCCGCATGCCCTGCGGCCAAAAATGTTTCTGTATTCCATTGACGTTTTTCCCAAGTTTCAGGGGCGCGGGGTAGGCGCGGCCCTGATCGAAGAGCTGAACGGCTCGCCGCCCATCGCAATTGCTCTGAAATCTTCGTGCTCACCAACGAAAACAACCCCGCCGCCAACAGGCTGTACCAGAAGACGGGGGGTATTAGGGAAAACCCTGATGATGTCATGTATGTGTATCCCCTCTAGGAAGGGGTGGAACGTGTGGACGTTTTCCAGCGGATCAGCCGGGAAATTGCTGCCGATCCCATGAATGAGGAGTATACGCAGCGGGGCATCCAGCCTTTGTTTAGGGCCTGTGAGGATGCCCGCCTTGTTCTTGTGGGCCAGGCTCCAGGGCGCCGGGCGCAGGAAACGCGCCTGTTTTGGAACGATCCCAGCGGCGACCGCCTGCGGGAATGGATGGGCGTAACCCGGGAGCAGTTCTACGGCTCCAAGTACCTGGCACAACTGCCCATGGATTTCTACTTCCCCGGCAAGGGCAAATCTGGGGATCTGCCGCCGCGCCGGGGCTTCGCTGAGAAGTGGCATCCGCGCCTTTTGGCGAGGCCATGCCTCATGTGGAGACCATCATCCTGGTGGGCTCCTACTCCCAGGCCTACTACTTAGGGGGGCGCCGCAAGGGCACCCTCACGGAGACGGTGATGCATTTCCAGGAGTATCTGCCTAAGTATCTGCCACTGGTGCACCCTTCGCCGCGCAACACTGCCTGGCTCATGCGGAACCCGTGGTTTGAGCGGGATGTGCTGCCTGTTTTGCAGGCTCTCACAGCCAGGCTGCTGGAGTTGTAGGCGGTCTGAGCCGGCGCTTTTGAGCTGTTGGGTTCAGCCGCCCGCGGTGAGCAGGATGGCATTCCCGGCAGGGTCTTCCGTCATGAACTGGGATCCTTCCTTGGCAATAGGCGCCCCCAGGTTGCAAAGCCGGCCCGCGGCTTCCTCCAGCCTCTGCCCATCGGGGAAAACGACGGTGAAGTAGTCAAGCCCCGCACTGTTTTTGGGCGGTCGCGGTGCGCCCACGCCGTTCCAGGTGTTCAGGGCGATGTGGTGATGGTACTTGGCCGATGAGAGGAACAGGGCGCTGCCTCTGTAGCGAGCCACGACCTCAAAGCCCAACCCCGCGGTGTAGAAGGCCTCGGCCACTGGAAGATGGGACACTTGCAGGTGGATGTGGCCCAGAATGGTGGACTGGGGAAGCCCCTTCCACACCTGCTTGTCTGGACCCGCCGCTTGGAGCAGATCGTCGAAGTCAAGGGGTATGGTATCCATGGCCACCCCGCTTTCCCGCCAGTCCCAGGTGGCAGGAACGGTATCTGCGTACACTTCAATGCCGTTACCATCTGGATCGGAGAAGTAGATGGCCTCGCTCACCAGGTGGTGCGAAGCGCCAAACCTGATGCCCTGGTTGGCCAGGTGGGTAACGAAGCGGGCCAGAGCCGAGCG
>JGI24708J26588_10004121_pt1 | contig 10186 bp, 5 predicted proteins | sample BioPla1DNA2_FD_26588 | JGI IMG/M metagenome (IMG submission 26588) | reverse complement strand
GCGTTGTCTTTTTGTCATTTTATTATCTCCTTGGAGCGATTAGTGACTTAAGATTAACTGACCTTAAGGAATCTGTCCAACTTAGTGTAACCTATCCAGTTGCGATAAAAACATCAACATATCTATCCGATTTAAATTTTATAATTGAGCAAGGTGGTATTACTCATTTTATAAATCCAAGTCTTGAACTTAAACAGAGGATAGATGAAATAGTTAATGCATTTGAGAAAATAGTATATGTAACTGCTCCTATTACTTATAGGAAACATGTAAGTTAAAGACTTCTGTTAATAATACGGGAGTCTTATTTTATATCATTTTTCTAAGACTTATATTGTTTAATTACAGAAGTAAGAGTAAAATAGAAGTAAAGTAAAAGAAAAATAAGAGAAGAGGAGAGAAAATTCTTGGATGTAAAGTTATTTTATCGAACTCAAAGAGATTTGGCATCAGCAGTTAATCGAATTATTGACGATTACTGGGATGAAAAAATAACGGAAGAAGAGATGATTAATTGTATTAAAATATTCTATGAAAATAATCCAAATAAATTTGTTAAAGAAAATAAGTTTACTACAATTATTCAACAACAATGTGGTAAGAGAAGGCTGGAAATAGTAAAAAGAATTTTAAATGTAGATTTTTAATAATAACTCAGTACATATTTTTTATTAATTTATTGGGAAAATACTTATTCCAGGAGGGGAAATTATGAAAACACTTTTTGAAGCGTGTAAACCAAGAGATAGTGTTTTTGATGAAACGAAAAGGGATGATACTCTAGATTTATCTAATTTAGTTGATGAATCGATTGATGCTGAGGCATTTTTTAATGAAACATACATAACTCAAGGTATGGAGCAAGTTTTTGATACGGCATTTAAGAGATTTGAAGGAAAATCACCAAGTGGTCTAGTGAAGCTCACACAGTCAATGGGTGGGGGTAAAACCCACAATATGGTTGCATTAGGACTTTTGGCAAAGGACCTTGAGCTTAGAAAGAGAATATTAGGTGATTCGATATTTGGTGATGAAATTAGAGTTGTTGCTTATACTGGTCGTGAGAGTGATATACCTTATGGAATTTGGGGTGAAATAGCAAGACAACTTGGGAAAGAGGAACTTTTTAAAGATTATTACACTCCATTAAAAGCTCCTGGTCAGTCAGCATGGATTAATCTATTACAAGGTCAACCAACCTTAATTTTACTTGATGAGTTACCTCCGTACCTAGAATATGCACGTACTATAACAGCAGGAACAGGTACTTTAGCTGATATTACCACAAATGCTTTATCTAACCTCTTTAATGCTCTTGGTAAAGCGGAGTTGCATAATGTTTGCTTAGTAATTTCTGATTTACAGGCAACTTACGAAACTGGATCAGGTTTAATTCAAAAGTCATTTAAAAACTTAGATAACGAAATTGCACGTAATTCAATTAATATCGAGCCTGTTGGAACTACTTCAGATGACCTTTATCATATTCTAAGGAAACGATTGTTTGAAACTACTGCAACAAAAGAAGAAAAGCATGAAATCGCAATGGGATATAAGGAAACTGTCAAAGAAGCGAAGCAAATGAACTATACAAATCAGTCCCCTGATCAGCTCTATACAGGAATAATGGATGCATACCCTTTTCATCCTTCTATAAAAGATTTATTTGCAAGATTCAAGGAAAACCCTGGTTTTCAACAAACAAGAGGGTTCATCAGATTAACGAGGTTAATGGTAAAGAACTTATATAGTGGTGATAATCCACAAGCAAAAGCAAATTACTTACTAAATGCATTTGATATAGATTTGAATGATTCAGAAATGTTCTCTATGGTAAGGAGTATTAAACCGCAGTTATCAAATGCAATTTCCCATGATATAGCTCAACAAGGTAAAGCTGTTGCTGAGGAAATTGATTCAGTAACGAACAGTCAGGATATGCAAGATTTAAGTAAGTTGTTATTAGTTTCTTCTTTAGGTAATGTTACAGGGGTAATTAATGGCTTATCTTTGCAGGAAGCAATAGGGATGATTGTTAAACCAGGAAGAAATATCACAGATATTCATGGTGCATTAGAACAGTTTAAAGTAAAAGCCTGGTACTTATATACAGATCGTGATAATCGTTTGTTTTTTAAGGATGTAAAGAATGTCAATGCTGAATTACTATCATTAGTAGATACTTATTCAGATGAAATCGCAAAACAGGAGATTAAAAAGGTGTTAGGAGATAAGTTTGCACCAGTAATTAATGATTGTTATCAGGAGGTAGAAGTATTTCCTGCTATCGATGAGGTTGAGATAAAACAAGACAAAATAACATTAATTTTATTTGAACCTAACCCTAACGGTNTTGGACTACAAAAGGATTTAGCAGAATTCTACGAAAATGTTAAATATAAAAATAGAGTTATGTTTTTAACAGGACAAAGAAATTCTATGGAAAATTTATTAGATGTAGCGAAGCAGTTAAAAGCAATTCAATCTATTTTACATCGAATGAAAAATGAAGATAAAATTCCTGAGAGTGATTCACAATACCAACAGGCAGAGGATATATTGCATAAAGTTGAGTTGCAACTTTTACAAACGGCTAGAGAAACATTTATAACATTATATTACCCTGTATCTGATGGATTTGAATCAAATGAGTTTAAAATGGAGTTTAATAATAATCAGTTTGATGCAGAAGAACAAATACGAAATGTGTTAATAGAGGTAATGAAATTTGATAAAGATACATCTAGTGATGTTTTTAGAAAGAAATTCGAGGCACGTATCTTTACATCTCGACAAATGCGTTGGATAGATTTAAAAGAGCGTGTAGCAACAACAACGTCTTGGTCATGGCATCATCCAAAAGCATTGGAAGAATTAAAAAATGAATGTCTGAGAAAGGGAATATGGGTTGAAGAAGGCGGATATTTAGATAAAGAGCCACCTGCACCTGAAACGGCTGTTAATGTGCGTGAAATACACAGAGATGAGGATACTGGAGAAGTAACATTAAAAATCGTTCCACAGAATGGTGATAAGGTCTATTATGAGATAAATGGAGATGCAACAACTGGATCGTTAGAAGTGAAGGATCTCGATTCGTTTAAAACAAAGGAGTTAGCATTGACATTTTTATGTGTAGATTCTACGGGTAGACATAGTACTGGAGCTATAACACGCTGGAAAAACAATGTCCAATTACAGTATAAACCATTTGATAAAGAGGGTAAGAACTTCATTGAGTTAAAAGCATCTTCACCTAAAGTAACTATAAAATATACTACCGATGGTTCTAACCCAAAAAATAGTGGTGGGATATATGAAGATGTAATTGAAGTGCCAAAAGGTACGAAGTTTGTTCAGGCAATAGCTGTTCATGAAGATTTAGGAATTTATTCTGATACATTATCAATTCCTATAACGGAAACTAAATTTGAAGTGGATAAAGAAAAGCCATTGACTCTAAACCAAACATTAAAAGCATCCACAACATCCGAAGTGTATAAACAATTGGAAACATTAAACAAACATAAAGCGAAAGTAGCTGGAGTTATATTGCAAGTATTTGAAAAGACGGATTCAATGGAACAAAGTTGGCTGGAACTTTCTTTAGATAATACTGCATTTCATGATACTAACTTGTTTGTTAAACAATTAGATGAATTAAGAGATGTATTTTTTAAAGACAAAAATGTTGAGGTATCAATGGATGTAGGAAAGTGCATTTTTGAAACAGGTCAAAATTTTGAGGACTGGGTGGCTGAAAATAAAGACAGCTTAGAGACATATAAAAACAGTATAAGCCAATAAGGAGGCAGTCTGATGGCAAAGAAGAAAGCGTTGGGTTTTGGATATATGCCTGAAGAAACAAAGCATCACTTTTTACTTGTAACGCCAAGAAGTCCTAAAGAGGATATTGCGGTTTATGAACGATTTGATTGGGATGAATCAGAGGATCAAGAAACTGGTATTATTGAAGAAAATCTAAAAGTGATAATAGATCGCCATAAATGGAATCAAATTAAAGATACTTTAACAACCTTTTTTAATAATAGGTTAAAGGAGAAGAATATAACAGTAGGAAGATTTAAAATTGGTCAAGTTCCAATTGAACGTTTGTTAGGTAAAGAAATGGTATTGCTAATGTGGGCTATTGAAGACTCTGATCCTCAATTAATATCCACTGCAATAAAAAACTGGTCGGGATTGAGTAGAGAAGAGCGGTGGTGGCTATTTACAATGACTAATGCAATAACGGGACATGCTGATGATAAAAGAGGTTGGAGAAAAGCTATTAGATATGCATTGACGGAAAATCCAATTGATGATGGAGATAAAAGCCAAGGAAATATATTTGAGATGTTATATAAAAATGTTAAATAGGGGGCAATTCATTGTTAGATTATAGTAAGTCATTTATAGAAACACAATTTCCTGTTTCAAAGGTTTCGAAGGAAAGTTACAAGGAGAGGAAAGCAAATTTAGGACAAACATTAACAGGGCTTGGAAAGTGGTGGGGGCGAAAGCCCCTGATCCTTGTTAGAGCAACAATATTGGGAGTATTACTACCAGTGTCAGATAACCCAAAAAAGGATAGAGAGATATTTTTAAAGCTACTAACAATGGATGACGAAGGGTTACTTCTAAGGAAAACAAAGAACTTAACAACGAAAAAAGTATTTAGTCTTCTAACAAAAGGTGAGAAGGAGAAGTATTTTACAACAACTTCTACTGAGGAGAAGCCAAAATATAAAAAAGGAATAACAAGAGATGAAAAAAACTACATACAAGAATTAACTTTTAATCGCTTGTCTTATGATGAAAAGTTAACATACTGTGATAGACCAGAACATATAGAAAATTTGCCTGAAAGTGCTTGGGATGAGATAAATAAACATTTGGAAACATCTGCTTCAAGTATTCAAGAGTTAATAAAGCAACTTGGTAAGAAAAGATATGGTCATACACCGAGAATAGGAGATAGCTTTGCAGGGGGAGGAAGTATTCCATTTGAGTCTGCAAGGATAGGAGCAGACATATATGGTTCCGATTTAAACCCTATTGCCTCTCTTTTAACATGGTCATCCCTTAATATTGCAGGTGCTTCGAATGATGAAATAAAGAAATTAAAAGAGTTTCAAAAGAAAGTCTATGACAAAGTTGATGAACAGATAAAACAATGGGGAATAGAACACAACGAAGAAGGTCATCGAGCAGACTCATATTTATATTGTAATGAATCAACTTGTCCCGAGTGTGGGTATAGGGTTCCGCTCGCACCTTCCTGGATTATTGGTAAGGGTACTAAGACTGTTGCACTTTTGAAAGTTAACAAAAATAAAGGATTTGATATAGATATTGTCCAAGGTGCATCCGAGGAAGACATTAAAATTGCAGAAGAAATGGCAACAATTAAGGGGGGACGAATGTACTGTCCCAACTGCAAGAGAGAAACCCCTATTCCTGTTTTACGTAAAGATAGGAAGGATGAAAAAGGTAATACAATATCTGGATTACGTAGATGGGATAAAGATGAATTTGTGCCTAGACCAGATGATATTTTTCAAGAAAGACTTTATTGTATTCGTTACGTAAAAGAATTTGTTAATCAAAAAGGTGAAGTAAAAACAGAAAGATATTACAAAACTGTAGATAATAATGACATATCTAGGGAACAAAAAGTAGTTTCTTTATTATCTGATAGGTTTAGTGAGTGGCAAGAAAAAGGCTATCTTCCTTCATCTGCTATTGAGAGTGGTTATAATACTGACCAACCTATAAGGGAAAGAGGATGGAGATACTGGCACCAATTATTCAATCCAAGACAACTATTAATTATCGGATTATTTATTAAGGTGATTGATGAAATTGCAAGTAATGAAAAAGAAGTAGTTATTGGATTACTAGGAGTAAATAAAATTGCCGATTGGAATTCAAAGTTATGTGTTTGGCATAGCGGAGGTCATGTCGAAAATCCACAAAATACATTTTTAAATCAAGCACTGAATACATTAAATAATTACGGCACAAGAGCATTAATAAATGTCTTAAATACTTGGGATTTTAATGTTAATAACAGCAAGTTCAATTATAATGGAAAAATTACTGTACAAGATGCTAGGAGTATTTCAGATCAATGCGATATTTGGATAACAGATCCTCCTTATGCTGATGCAGTGAATTATCACGAATTGTCTGAGTTCTTTTTAGCTTGGGACACTAGTTTACTAAAAAGACTATTTCCAAATTGGTATACTGACAGTAAAAGAGTTTTAGCTGTTAAAGGGGTAGGAGAAAGTTTTAATACGAGCATGATTGAAGTTTATAAGAATTTGGCTAATAATATGACAGAAAATGGTACCCAAGTAGTTATGTTCACCCATCAGGATGTTAAAGTTTGGGCAGAACTGGCTATGATTTTATGGTCGTCAGGTCTAAGAGTTATATCTGCTTGGAATATTGCAACGGAAACTGAATCAGGTGGGCTCAAAAGTGGAAATTATGTGAAGGGAACTGTTTTGCTTGTACTAAAAAAACAAACATCTAACGATATTGCTTTTCAGGATGAGTTGTATCGGAAGATTAAAAATGAAGTTCAATTCCAAATTGATAGTATGAGGGAGCTGGATGACAAGGAAGATCCAAACTTTACAGATGCAGATTATTTATTAGCTTCTTATGCTTCTTCATTAAAGGTTTTAACAGCTTACAAAGATATTGAAGGTATTGATGTACAATATGAATTATCAAAATCCAGAAACAATGATGAAGAAAATCCAATTGAAGCATTAATTAATAAGGCAGTTAAGATAGCCTATGATTATCTAATTCCAGAAGGAGTAGATAGTCTTGTATGGAGGGATTTACTTCCAGAAGAACGTTTCTACATTCGGGGACTTGAATTAGAAATGGGGAACGTTTACCAAATAAGTGCTTATCAGGAGCTTGCAAGAGGTTTTGGGGTGAAGGACTATAGAGATATGTTTGAAAACTTTAAGGCGAATTCAGTTAGGTTGAAAACAGCTACTGAGTATAGAACAAGGGGTATAGACAATGATGTATTTGGTGGTTCCTTAATGAGGCACGTACTAGTTTCATTATATCAATGTGTACAAGGCGAATCGACAATAGAAGGTATGAATTATTTGAAAGCTAAATATGACCAAAATAATGAGTATTGGAATAANCGTTCTGCAATCATAGAAATACTTGGGTTTATATCAAGGTTCGAAAATATCTCTCACATGGAGCATTGGCATAAAGACGCATACTACGCTCGTTTACTTCAAGGGGCCATAAGAAATGATGGTATTTAAGGTAGGTGCGGATTATTAATGATAAGAAGATATTCAACAAGGAGAGAGGCAGTAAATGCCTCTTTTTTGAAAGATAAATTAAAGAATGCTAGGAGTTACGATAGAATTGCTGGTTACTTTAGTTCATCCATATTGGAAGTTGCGGGAGAAGAAATTGAGAATATTGAAGGTAAGGTAAGAGTTATTTGTAATTCTAGTCTAGATATTAAGGATGTAGAAACGGCAAGACTAGCTATTTCATCTATAAAAAAGGAATGGTTTGATTTTAAACCAGAGGAATTACCTGGATCATCCAGTAGATTTAGAAAACTTTATGAACTGCTTTCATCTGGAAAACTTGAAGTAAGAGTAATTCCTGATGAAAGATTTGGTCTTATTCATGGTAAGGCAGGTATTATAACATTAGAAGATGGGAGTCAAACCACCTTTTTAGGGAGTGCAAATGAAACATATAATGGATGGAAACTCAATTATGAACTAATTTGGGAAGATGATTCACAAGATGCAATAGAGTGGGTTCAAGAAGAATTTGATGCTCTTTGGAATGATTCAACAGCAGTTCCTCTTCCAGAAGTAATTATTGAGGATATTAAAAGAATATCTGAACGAACAGTAATAGAAACGGTAGAAGAATGGAAGGAAAATCCTGACCCTGCGTCAACTGCAGTAGAATCACCAGTAATTAGAGGAGAATTCGGATTATGGGAACATCAAAAGTATTTTGTTGATTTGGCTTTTAGAGATCATAAGAAGAGTTACGGTGCGAGATATATACTAGCCGATCAAGTGGGACTTGGTAAAACTATTCAACTTGCGATGTCAGCACAACTTATGGCTTTATATGGCGATAAACCTGTCTTGATAATTGTACCAAAGACACTTCTTTCGCAATGGCAAGATGAATTGAATACTTTACTAAATATACCTTCCGCTGTGTGGGATGGGAAACAATGGATTGATGAAAATGGCTTTAAATATCCAAATGTTGGAAAAGATGATATTAAGAGATGTCCGAGAAAAATAGGAATTATTTCACAAGGGCTTATTGTTTCTAAATCCCCAATTACTGGAGAGTTGCTATCGAAAGAATATGAATGTGTAATTGTTGATGAAGCTCATAGGGCAAGAAGAAAGAATTTAGGGGAAAATAAAGAAAATCAAAGCCCTGATCCAAATAATCTTTATGATTTTTTATTAGATCTCTCTAAACGTACAAAAAGTATGTTATTAGCAACAGCTACTCCTATTCAGCTATATCCAATAGAACTATGGGATTTAATGAATATTCTTTCGCAAAAAAACGACAGTGTTCTTGGTAATCGATATTCACCGTGGCGAAAAAGGGAGCAAATTCCAAGGAGTTTAAGGCTAATTATGGGAGAAGAGAAAATGGAATTCTTTGATCCAGAAAATTGGGAGTGGATAAGAAATCCATTTCCACCATCTCATGAAGATCCAATGACATTTGGAATGATTAGGAGAAGATTGGGGTTAAGAGAGGATCAATTTGTTGTCAATACTAATTTACTTGATCTATCCAAACCAGATCAAAAAAGAATAGGGAACATTTTAGAAAAGGACTTCTATCAGAATTATAACCCTTATATTCGACATGTAGTAAGAAGAGAAAGAAGTTACTTAGAAAACAAAATTAATCCTGAAACTGGTGAACCTTATTTACAAAAAATAGAAGTAGAATTACATGGTGAGTCAGATGATGATGCACTGCCATTGAAAGGATATCTAAAGCAGGCATATAATTTTGCTGAAGACTTTTGTGATCTATTAGGAAAACGTAATAAAAGTAGTGGTTTTCTTAAAACGCTGTTATTAAAAAGAATAGGGAGTTCTGTGGTTGCTGGTTTAAACACAGGTAGAAAGATGCTCAATGAGTGGAACACATCTTATTCAGATTGGGCTGAGGAAGAAGATTTTGAATTTGAGGAAGAAGATATTAAGAATCTTACTCCAGAAGAGGAAGACCTACTTGTGAAGTATGTAAAGGCTCTAGAAACCAATGAAAGTTCTGATCCAAAGTTTGAAAAGGTAGTGCAGATTTTAACTGATTGGAAGTGGCTTGAAAAAGGGTGTATTATATTTTCTCAATACTTTGATACTGCTAAATGGGTAGCCCAAAAACTCTCAGAAACATTTCCTGGTGAGAGCGTTGGTTTATATGCTGGGGGAGACAAATCGGGAATATTTTTGGATGGCAGTTTTACTAAAAAGGAAAAAGACGAACTTAAATTATTAGTGAAACAACGTGAGTTAAGACTGTTGATTGGTACTGATTCAGCAAGTGAAGGGTTAAACCTACAGACATTAGGTACTCTTATAAATCTTGACTTACCTTGGAATCCAACTAGATTGGAACAAAGAAAAGGTCGTATCCAACGTATTGGTCAAGTGAACGATATTGTTCATATTTATAATTTAAGATATAAGGATTCTGTTGAGGATAGAGTACACAGTTTGCTATCAGAGCGATTTAAGAACATTCATGGTGTATTTGGACAACTTCCAGATGTCCTGGAAGATGTTTGGGTAGATATTGCACTAAATGATATTGAAAAAGCTAAACAACGTATTAATGAGGTTCCAGAAAAACATCCGTTCGAAAATAGATACAACAGCTCAGTTGGAAAGATTGATTGGGAAAGTTGTACAGAAGTGCTTAATCGTAAAGAAATGAGAAAATACTTTGAGCAGGGATGGTAAAATATTTGTAAAAAGAGACGACTAAAATCGTCTCTTTTTAATCTAATATCTTCATTTTATATGGCATAATTAATTTTTAGATTTCAAGTTTAAGTTAGTCACTTAGACAAATTTATTTTTGTGATCTCACAAAGTTATATTGTATGAAATGACGT
>JGI24708J26588_10004115_pt1 | contig 10204 bp, 8 predicted proteins | sample BioPla1DNA2_FD_26588 | JGI IMG/M metagenome (IMG submission 26588) | reverse complement strand
GTTTCCATGAATGTCTTCAATGGTGTATTTTGCCACAAATGGAAGAACCGAAAGGCTGTCGTATTTTTCTTGTTGTAAAGAATCAGAAATATAAGCATCGAAGCCAATTAGTTTGCATGATGAAATATAAGTTTTTACTTTTATTGTGTCGAAATCGAATTTAACTTTACTTCCATTTATTTCTTTTAAATCAAATTCATTATTACCTTTACTAATTGCAATAAAAGATTCATCAGGCGAATTTGAATATTCTACTGTAACTTTGGCAATGTCCTGTACTTTGTAATTAAAAATAAGTTTTTCTTTCCATTCGTTTGGGTTAGTATTATATCTTACATTTAAGAAACCGTTAAATCCAGGAATTCTCACAATAAACGGCTGGTCAGAGCCTTCCATAATCATGTATGAGCCAATGTTGTCATCTGTAACTCCACCTATATAGTAAGTTTTTGAAAGTTTTCCATTTTGATATATTTCACATTTAACACCACTAACTGATAAGTCTTTTAAAACTTTGTCTAATTTTGAATTAGGAACAGGCGAACTAACTTCAATTCTGTAAAAAGTTTCTAACAATAGGTTTGTCAAATCTCTTCTTGCTACAAAACTTTTATTTGCTTCCCAATAGCCATCTTTTCTTTCTAATAAAACAGTATTGCTGTTTTTGTCGGCAATAAAAATTTTATCAATGCTTGCAGTATCTTTAATTGCAAAATCTCTGTAAGCAGGTTGACTACTTGTGTTCTGAAAAAAATATATACTTGCAGTAACTATAACTAAAACTAAAACTATTATGAGTAATATTAAATTTGTTTTTTTCATTTTTTAGAATAAGTTTTATGAATTTTTAAAGTTTTTTTGTTAAATTTAATTTTTCTAGAAAAAAGAATAACAACACCTATTATAATAATAGACAAAATAGGAAGTGTTAAGTTAAAATAAAGCCAGTGTTGTTTATTTTCTCGAAGTTCGGCTTTATTAAGTTTTCTAATTTTGATTTCCCTCATACGTAAGGATATAAAATCATCGTCAGCACATAAATAATTAACACAGTTTACAAAAAACTGGGTATTTCCTGGCGTAAATTGTTCGGGATAATATCTGTCAGCACCCAAGGGATAGGGTTGTTGTTTGTTTCCCATTACTCTAACTTCGTTTCTAATAAAATCTCCGTCTGAAATTACTATCATCTTAGTTTCTTCACTTTCTGGAATAAATTTAAAATCTGGATTGTTTGCAAATTCATCTGATAAGCGATTTACGAAGTTAGATCTAAATTGCCCTTCCAAAAGAACAGCTATTGGCAAGTTTGGTTTGTTAAAAGTTTTTAATTCTGGTTCGTTTCTCATTATTTCTAAATTTACCTCTACAGGGTGAGTCATGGTTTTAGAAAATTTAGAAGTTCTTAAAAGAATGGTTTTCTTAATTTTTGGATTTTCTCCAACAGTATCTATGGAGCTAACAAAATGTGTGCGTATGATATCTAAGTTTTTTAATAATTGATGATTTAATAATGTGTCGGGTACAATAACTGGAAAAAAGGGCCAAGGTCTAGGCTCAAATTGTGGTTTTCCGTCAACTGTATTAACATAAACAGGAATACTTAAACAAGATAAATCTTGAATTAAATCAGGGTTGATTCTAACACCATAATTAAATAATTGGTCGTCTAAGTTTATATCGTTTAGCATTGCCATTTGCATTGGTTTAGTACTTAGAGAATCCATATCAATTTTCATCCATTCTACTAACCATATCATTTTACCACCTTGCATTATGTATTGATCCAAGATAAACTTATCTCTTTCTGTAAAATATCCTTCTGGCTTAGCAACCACCACTACATCATAACCGTCTAAAGCATTTAAAACTTGATTCATAATTACTCTGTCGATGTGGTAATATTTTGAAAGAGAGGTCATTATGTCGTAAGTTTGATATTCTGAAAGCTCTTTATGCCCATCTAGAAAAGCAATTTTTTTGAGTTTGTCGTTTGTTAACATCCAAATAGCATGGATAAAATCTCTTTCTAATTCAGTTTCGGACAAACCTACATAATTGCTTCCAGAACTTAAATTGTTGTTTATTAAATTTATTGGAAATTCTTTTTCTCCATATTTCAAAAGTGCTCCAGCAAAAATCATTTTTTCACTTCGCCCCATATCTTGTGATTGGCTAATGTAAGTTGGGCTTAGTCCTTTTTTATATAATTGAAAATAAATTTCTCGGTTTTGTTCAGAATTGCCTTCTTCGAATGGGTTTTTAAAAATAACTTCTATTTTATTTGAATATGATTTAAAATTGTCTAAAAATTCTTTAACAGTTTTTTGGTATCTTAGCAATTCAACAGGCAAATCATCTCCTTCTAAATAAACATCAATAATTATTTTGTCTTCTAAATCATCTAATATTTTTTTTGAAGTGTCAGTAATCGAAAATCTTTTTTCTTTAGTGAGGTCAAGCCTAAAAAATACCATTGACGACAACAGGTTGAAGACAATGATTAATACCAAAATTAATATCGCTTGAAGTATATTTTGTTTTTTTAATGTCGAGCGAGAGGTTTTATTTTTTTTATTATTGTTTTCCATACTATTTACCATTTACGACTTTCTAATCTAAGTTTTGTAACAAAAATAAATATGCTAATTACCGATAAAAAATAAACGACATCGCGACTATCAATTACTCCACGACTCATAGACCTATAGTGGTCGTTTATTCCGAGTGAAATAATAAAATTTGAGAGTTTTCCCGAACTTATTAAAGGCAACCTCTGTAAATCTTTAACACTATATGAAAGATTTTCAAAACCAAGAAAAAATACATAACAAAATAATAATCCGAGTAAAAAAGATATTATAGTATTTTTTGTTAATGAACTTGCAAATATTCCTAATGCAGAATAAATAGCTGCTAAGAAAAACAATCCTATATAAGAACCAAAAATAGCAGCGAAATCAACGTTGCCGACAGGATCTGCTAAAAAATAAATTGAAAATAAATATAGTAGAGTAGGAGCTAAAGCCACTAATACAAGCACAACACTAGCCAAGTATTTGGCAAAAACAATTTGAAATTCTGTTAATGGACGCGTTAAAAGTAATTCCATAGTTCCAGACTTGTATTCTCCTGCAAACATATTCATAGTAATTGCTGGAACTAAAAATAAAAATACCCAAGGTGAAATTATAAAAAGGCTATCAATATTTGCCATTTCGAGGTCAAAAATATTGAAAGCTCCTTTAAATATCCATAAAAACATTGAGTTTATTAGCAAAAAAATTATCACAACAAGGTATCCTGTTACTGAGCTAAAAAACTCTTTTATTTCTTTAAAAAATAAAGTAAACATCAAGTAAAATTTTAAAATTTTGGTTCACAAAATTAATTAAATTAATTGAATCTTAAAATGCGATATGATTTTTTATGTATTTTATTTTATTTGTGAGTTTTTTAGAAGTTCGTCATAGAGTAATTTAACATCATTTACTAATCTGGAATAGTGAAATTTATTTTTTACAAATTCCCAGCCCTTTAATGACATTTCTTCTCTTAGCTTGTCGTTTTCAATTAAAATTAAAAGTTTTTCGGCATAATCATCAACATCATCATTTTTACAAAGTAAACCTGTTTTACCTTCTATTATAATATCTTTAACTCCACCTACGTCTGTTGATATAACTGGGATGCTAGATGCTTGAGCTTCAATTAATGATACAGGAGTGCCTTCGTTAAATGAACTTAATGCTGCAATTTCCGAACCTGCAAAAACTATGTCTGCATCTTCTATCCAAGATGTGAAAATGATGTCGGGATTTGGTTCTGTTTTTTCGGGTGTAGAAACATTCAAATTTAAAGAATGTGCTAGCTCAACAAATTCATTGCGAAGAGAGCCGTCTCCAACAATCATAGCTTTAACGTTCTTATTTGTTTTTTCTTTAACTTTAGCAATAGATTTTATAAATAATGGGTGGTTTTTTATTGGCACTAATCGTCCAACACTTGAAATTACAATGTCATCATCTTTTAAGTTATATCTTGTTCTAAATATTTTTCTTTTTTCCTGTAAATTTTCTTGAAATCTATTTAAATCAAATCCTAATGGAATTATTCTGAACTTTTCTTCTGGAGCAATTTTATGAATATTACATAATTCATCTTTTTGGATAGGACTAATGGCTATAATCGCATCAGTTTTTTTTGCTAAACTTTGTTCCAAACTTTTGAATAAAGATGTAGCTTGTTTATTAAAGTATGAGTGGAATATGTGTCCATGAAATGTATGCACTATAACTGGTACTTTTAAACTTATGGCAGCTCTTCTTCCTAAATATCCGGCTTTTGATGCATGAGTATGAACTATATCTGGTTTATAACGTTTTATTATGTTTTTAATTTTTGCATATGCTATTAAATCATTATATCCAATTTCTCTACTCATTTCAGGGATAGTAATTGCATGGATACCAAGTTTTTTGATGATATAATCAGAACAAGCTTCGTCTTTAGTGTTTGATCCACCAACTAAAAGAGTATCATATTCAGGTGCTAAGTACTTAGTGAGGTAAGCAACATTGTATGTTGGTCCTCCTAAATTAAAGCGATTAATAATTCTTAAAACTTTTGCCATAATTTACATATGTTTTGTCCACCATTTTTGAAAAACTATAATTGCCCATATTTTTGCAGGACTATCGTGTGGGTTTGGAGAATTGAGTTTTTGCTTGAGACTTGAAATTTCTTTGTAATTAAAAATTCCTTGCTCTTTTATAAAATCTTCAGATAAAATTTTATCCTCAATTAGATGTTTTAAATCTTTTTTAAACCACATTAGCAAAGGAACTTCAAAACCATGTTTAGGACGACTGAAAATTTCATCAGGAAGCAAATCGTTAAATGCATTTTTTAAAATTCGTTTTCGACTTGTGGAATTAATTTTAAAATGTGATGGTAAACTAAACGAATAATCAATAATGTTTTTATCCAAAAAAGGTGCAAATATTTTTAATCTATTTCCTGCCGACATTGTGCTAACTTTGATAAGCATATCGCCTTGCAAAACTAAATTCATGTCGGTTAGTAATACGTTATTTATATCTTTTAAACAAATATCTTGATTTATATATTTGTGTTTTTTTGCTGAAAACTGAGAGTAATCAATTGGTAATTTTAAAATATTTTTTGCGTATTCTTCTGTTCCAATAGTTGCCCAAAACCAATATCTGTCGTTAGGATTAAGCCCGTATCCAGTGGCAAACCTATCTAATTGTCGTGCTAAATTTGACATTTTTGAGCTTCTAGATTTTGGAACTATTTTCCAAATTGGATTTAACCCAGCTGCAATTTTTTCTTTTGTACCAGGATAGCTAGCTTGAAAATGTGCAGAATGCTTGTTGTAGCCTGCAAACATCTCGTCAGCTCCATCTCCACTTAAAACTACAGAGCTATGTTGACTAACATGTTTACTTAAAATATTTAAAGCAAGAGCAGAACTATCGGCAAACGGTTCGTCAAAATTATCAAAAGCGGAGTCAATATTATCTAACAATTCTTGGTTTGTAATTTTAAAACTAGTATGATTGGTATTATATTTTTGTGCAACTAATTCAGCAAATTGGGTTTCATCAAAAAAATCTACATCTTTATATCCAATAGAAAAAGTATTCAAATTCTTTTTAAACTTTGAGGCTAAAGCTGTTATTAAGCTAGAGTCAATTCCACCCGATAAGAAGCAAGAAGCATCAGGGTGTTTAGCTAAGTTGTCTTCAATTGCATCACTTAACAATTGTCTTAACTTAGAAGAAGCTATTTCAAAATTGTCATAATTTTCAGGATTAAAACTTGGTATTATTTTATAATAGTTTTTAATTTCAAATCCTTGTTTATTAATTTTTAAAAAACTGCCGTATCCAAGTTTATTTATATTTTTAATGATACTTACATTTGGTAAAATATAGTTCAATTGTAGGTATGAGAATAATGCGGCAGAATTAATTTCTTTTGTAATATCAAATTGTAAAATAGATTTTAATTCTGTTGAAAAAATAAATTTTTCATCATCTTTATAAAAGAACAAATTTTTAAAACCTATGTAGTCTCTGCTAACAATAAGAGTGTTTGTTATTTTATTAAAAAATGCAAATACAAAGTTTCCATTTAGTTTTTCAATAATCGATTCGCCATGTTCTATTAAAAGAAAAAGTAAAATTTCGGAGTCAGTTTTTAATTTAATTTTATCAGTATTATTTATTAGATTTTTTAAATTTTCGGTATAAAAAATATCGCCTTCAAGTAATAAGAGGTAGTTTTTATCATCGCTTATTACAATATTGTTTTGATTTTCAGCGTGTTGTGTGTTTTTTAAATAGGCAAAAGCAATATTGTCTTCAATAAATAAATTTGGTTTTTCATTTTTATTCTTTATTAAAGCACTAATACTTTTTTCTAAATATTTTGAATATTCAGTACTAGCTTTATCAAAAGAAAATATTCCAGCAATTCCGCACATATAAAGTTGTTGTTAGTTGTCGTTTGAGAACATTGGATCCCAAGGTGGTAGTAAAATTGGCTTTTGGTCGAAAAGTTTTAAAGTCTTATCGTCAATAAATTTTTTATTTACAACAACTCTAAACATATATTCATCAAACCATTCGTCAGTGAAGGTTAAATACCCATTATGTCCGTGACTGCTTCCCCATGAATTTTCAAATTGCCATTTTGTTGGTTTGTCGTCTTTGTCTGTATCGCAAGCCATTAGCAACATTGCATGAGCAGAACCAGAATCGTAAGTTTTAATTCTTGCTGCTTTATCCATTTTAAATTTAGTACCTAATAAAGCTTCAAAATTATAATTTTTAACATCTAATGTTCCTTCAGCACTGTAAAGTTGTTTTCCTACATCGCATGAAGCGTAAAGAGCTTCGTTGTTTTTAATGCTATTTAGAGCAAAAGTTTTTATTTCATCAGAAGGTAGATTTAAATAAATCCAGTTTTTACCTTCTAAAACATTTCTGTCAAAATCAATTTCGTAAACTTTATAGTATTCTCTTGTTGGGTCGTTCATAAACATGTAGTAATCCTCGGTATTATAATTTGGAAAAATTTCTTTAAAAAATTCTTGAGGAGTATATGTTTTTGCTTCTGAAATATTATTGTCTTTGTCAACAAATCTATATGTAAACTCAGTTGGTGGTTCGCCAAGGAAAAGAACTAGTATTCTGTAAATTTCAGAAATCATTTCCATTTTAGCAGATTGTAGTTTTTTGCCAGTAATTCCTTGTCTTCTTATTTCTCTCAACTCCAAGCCGAACTCTCTAAGTTTAGAGCTTAGTATATTGTTAAGCCAGCGTGTGTTTTCAGAATGGAAAGTTTCTGGCATTACAGTTTTTGGAACAAGTCCATATTTATTAACTAAATTTGCAAAAGAGTTCCACACACCTCCGTCTGTGATAGGATCTTTAAAAAACCAGTCAACTGTTCTATCGTCCATTTCTTTATCATGATATTTTAAAACTCCTTCGAGAAATAAATTTGATTTTTCTAGCATGTCGTAGAAATATAGATAGTTAGTAGAAAATTCAAAATTTGATAATTTTTTCTCATCAATAAGTTGTGGTCTAAGAATATTTAAACCTGTAAACATCCAACAACGTCCAGAAGATTTTTGGTCTGTAATTCCTTTAACTTTGACTTTATACTTAAAGTCGTGAGTTTCTTTACCAACAACATCTCTGTTAAGAGCTAAATTTCTAATGTCATTGTTTGTTAACGCATTTCTAATTGCAATATCATTTTCGGCTTTTTGAGAATAATTGCTTCTTATGATATTTAATGTGTTGTTGTCTAAATTGCCTGATTGTGCAAAAACAACTTGAGCTAAAAAAATTAAAGTTAAAATTGATAGTGTTTTTTTCATCTTATTTTTTATTTATAAATCAAATCTAATTAAATAAATACAACAATAATTATTAAATAATGTTTTAATATTTCTACAAAGATATAATTTTTTAAGTAATAAAGCATTTTTATTAACATAAAATCTGTTTTTTACAGTAGTTTTTTGTTTTTTTTGCAATTATGGTTTGATGCCAGAATAGTTGTAGTACTCAGATTTTTATACGTTTATTGTATGTTTAATCGATTTAAACTAATTTTTGAAAAATTAATATATTTCATAAAAAATGAAATCTGATAATTGTTCATGTTCTTCGTCAAATTTCATTACTATTCTAGAGGTTAAATTATCAACCCAAGTATGTATTTCTTCTATTGTGTTTAATTGTTCGAGAAACTCAAAGTCTTGATCTTGAACATCTTCAAAGTGGTTGAAGTGTAAACAAATATCTTCTTTAAAACTATCAGCATAATTATCTTTAACATCAGATAAATATGATTTAAGAGCTTCTATTTTATCGTTAAAACTTAGCATATAGTTGTTATTAGATGGTATTCTTTAACTTTTTTTGAAGTAATAATTTTTTCTTCAAATTTTAAATTTTTCAAAGGATTGTCAATAGGTAATAAAGTAGGCACGTCTTCTAAATTTAAGACAACAATAATAAAATAATCATTTTTATATTCTTTTGCCTTAATGTATTCATTTTCAGTTAGTCTAAATTTCCCCTTTTTGGTTCTAATTCCTTTTATCTCAGCTAAATATGAAGTGTTATTTACATTAATTTGAAAATCATACCCATCTCCATATAATCTTGCATCTTCAATAGTCCCATTTTTGAAAATATCAATAGAATCGTAGTTGTTCATAAAATACAATTCTGCTTCTAAACCAGTTTCCTGTATTTTTTTATATCTTGATTTGACAATTGGTTTTACTTCAACACAAATATCTTTAATTTTAAACTTATCTTTCAGGAATAACTTGACAATGTTTGCATATCCAATAACATTTTCATTTCCAAACAAACTATCAATTAATAATTTTCTATGAATATAAGCGTTGCCTTTTTGNCACCAACCTTTTCTTCCATTTTCAAAAAAAGGGTCGAATAAATCCATTCTATTTTTAACAACACTTCCAGTTTCAACAATGCCTATTTCTACGAAATATTTAAAAAATGAATTTTTAGTTTGAAAACCAAATTGTTTAATAAACTCATTGTCAAATTTAGCTAATCCATAGCCTAATAAGTTTAAGATTTCATAGTTTTCGTGTTTATTAGATTTTATCTTCATATTCATTTTTAATCGTTACAAAAATAGCAATTATTGCTAAATAATTTTCAAAAATCATCATTTTGAAAAGTTTTTGAAAATTACTAAATATTTTATTTAATAAAATCGTTTATTGGTCCATAAGCATGGAAAAAACCTGTCATTAAAACAGTATTTACATCATCAGCATTGAATGCAACTTTGTCTGATACAAGTTTTTCGCCAATTTGTTTAGATTTTATATGGTATTCTACTGCAAGTTTAGCACCCATTCCGTTTTCTTTTTGTAAAGCAGAAAAATATTTAGTTAAAAATTCATTTTTATTAGGGTCTCTTACAACAACTTTCCATGGTTGGTGTTCTTGAGGTAAAGCTCCAATGAGTTTATCACATTTTTCAGAAATATCTTCAATTTTTACGTATTCTTTTTTGTCTAAATCCCAAATTGCAACAATTCTACCTTTTTCATATTTTAAGAAACCGTCTTTTTGAGAACCGTCATGATTTTGACCACCTTTAACTCCGATTTCCATCATAGTATCCAAAAGCGGACTGTGGATATCTTCGTCTGTAACGTATGGTTTCATAACTTTCATAATAAATTGGCAAACGTCAATTCCCACATAATCAATAAGTTGGAAAATTCCCATAGGACGAATTAAAAAATCTTGAGTAACTTTATTTACAATATAAACTGCTTCAGCAAACTCATATCTTTTCTTAAATTTTCCATTCTCATCATTCCGTATAGTGCATCACGCATGAAATGTCCATTGCCAATAAATCCTGCTTTGTCGTATGATGGGACTTCTATTTTTCTTAAATTTTTGATATATGTGCTAACAAATTCTCCCATTATATCTGGGGTTTGGTCGCATTTAATTACTTCAACCAATTTTTGCACTGCTGGTGGATTGTAAAAATGAACTCCAATAATTCTGCCATTCAAATTTGCTTTCTCGTTTAAGTAAGAAATTGGAATTGATGATGTGTTTGTGAAAAACCAAGGTTCACATTTTGAATTTGCATT
>JGI24708J26588_10004114_pt1 | contig 10205 bp, 8 predicted proteins | sample BioPla1DNA2_FD_26588 | JGI IMG/M metagenome (IMG submission 26588) | reverse complement strand
GATCTTGTAATTAAGAAGATTCATACCATTGTAGATGACATAAGGACCAAGGGAATAAGTAAGGATGAGCTTTCCATGGCAAAAGAGCAGATTAAGACAGAGATTATAATGGGTAGTGAGGGAGCAAGAAACAGAATGAACTCCAATGGAAAGTCCATGCTTAACCGAGGAAGACTTGTGCCATTAGAGGAGCTAATAGATGGAATTGATAGGGTTAGTCTGGACAATGTGATGGAGTTTTCCGCCAAGTATCTAGATATATCAAGTTCATCCATGTCACAAGTTGGAAACATTTGCTCTTGACATTGTAGCCTGGAGTGATATAATTAATTTCAATTAATACAAAAACACGTTGATGAGACCAGTACTATGTGGAAGGATTCAGAGAGAGATACATTTGGTGGAAGTATCTTATTTGGAAGCATAGGAAGACTACCTCGGAGTGGCCCTAATCCGGTCCGGTGATTCCGTTATAATCTAATTAAGTGGGTGCCTTATATAAGTGCATCAACAAGGGTGGAACCGCGAAGTATAAATAATATGCTCGTCCCTTTCGATTTAAGNCTAAATCGAAAGAGACGATTTTTTTATTTCTTTTTCGGTGTCAGGTACCGGTGTCAAAAGTGTGAACTTTTTGTAAACGGTGCCTGACACCGGTACCAAAATTGTGAACATTATGTAAAGAGTGCCTGGCACCTTTTACATTTTAAGAAAGGAGAATGGGTGAAATGAAGATTACCCTAAAAGATGGCTCTACTAAAGAGTATCAAGATAGTTTATCTGTATATGAAATAGCAATGGATATTAGTGAAGGACTGGCAAGAGTTGCATGTGCTGCTGAGATTAATGGTGAGCTTGTAGACCTTAGAACCATAGTTGATTCTGACTGTGAATTAAATATTTTAACTTTTAATGATGATGCAGGTAAGAACGTATATCGTCATACTGCTTCCCATGTTCTAGCTCAGGCTGTTCAGAGACTTTATCCTGAGGCTAAACTGGCTATTGGTCCTGCAATTGAAAATGGATTCTATTATGATTTTGATATGGCTCCTTTAGACCGTGCAGCTCTTGATGAGATTGAGAAGGAAATGAAGAAGATAATTAAAGAGGGTGCCCAGTTAGAGCGTTTTACTTTACCAAGGGAAGAAGCTATAGCCCTTATGAAAGAAAAAGATGAGCCTTATAAGGTTGAATTAATAGAAGAACTTCCAGAGGATGAGGTAATTTCATTTTACAAGATGGGAGACTTTGTAGATCTGTGTGCTGGTCCTCATCTAATTAGTACAAAAGCTATTAAGGCTATTAAGCTTATATCTTCCTCAGGTGCTTACTGGAGAGGTTCTGAGAAGAATAAGATGCTTACAAGGGTATATGGAACTGCATATACAAAGAATGCTGATTTAAAGGTACACCTTGATCATCTTGAGGAGATTAGGAAACGTGACCATAATAAACTAGGACGTGAGATGGAGTTATTTGCAACGGTTGACGTAGTAGGTCAAGGTCTTCCCCTCTTAATGCCAAAGGGTGCTAAGATAATTCAGACTTTACAGCGCTGGATAGAGGATGAAGAAGAGCGTAGAGGTTATGTAAGAACTAAGACACCCCTAATGGCTAAAAAGGATCTTTATGTTATATCTGATCACTGGAATCATTATAAGGAAGGTATGTTTGTAATAGGTGATGAGGAAAATGATGACTCAGAAGTATTTGCCCTTCGTCCCATGACTTGTCCATTCCAGTATTATGTATATAAGCAAAGTCCAAAGAGCTATAGAGATTTGCCATGTCGTTATGGTGAAACTTCAACCTTATTTAGAAATGAAGATTCTGGTGAGATGCATGGTCTTACTAGGGTTAGACAGTTTACTATATCTGAGGGTCATCTTGTCGTGACTCCTGAACAGGTACAAGAAGAGTTTAAGGAATGTCTAGATCTTGCTATGTACTGCTTAAAGACATTAGGCCTTGAAAATGATGTTACCTACCGCTTATCCAAATGGGATCCCAATAATAAGAGTAAATATCTTGGTAATGAAGATGATTGGGAAAACATGCAAAATACTATGAGAGAACTGCTTATCGATAACGGAGTTGAATTTACAGAATCCGAAGGTGATGCAGCATTTTACGGACCAAAGTTAGATATTCAAGCTAAGAATGTATATGGCAAAGAAGACACTATGATTACAATTCAGTTAGACTTCGTATTGTCAGAACGCTTTGATATGACCTATATTGATGCTGGTGGAGAGAAGAAACGTCCATATATTATTCATAGAACAAGTATAGGATGTTATGAGAGAACACTGGCTTGGCTAATTGAGAAATATGCAGGTATGTTCCCAACTTGGTTATGTCCTGAACAGGTTAGAATATTGCCTATTTCAGAAAAATACCACGACTATGCACGTAAGGTTAAGGAAGAACTGCAAAATAACAATGTTCTTGTTACTGTGGATGAAAGAGCAGAAAAGATAGGTTATAAGATTAGAGAAGCAAGACTTGATCGTATTCCTTATATGCTAATTGTAGGTCAAAAGGAAGAAGAGGAAGAAGTTGTTTCTGTAAGAAGCCGCTACCTTGGTGATGAAGGACAAAAGCCTCTTGATACATTTGTAAATGATATTACTAAGGAAATTAGAACAAAAGAAATTCGAAAAATAGAAGTCGAAGAGAAATAAGTAATTATAAGGATAAGGACAGTTTCTAGACTGATAAGTAGTATAGAAACTGTCATATTTTTAACAAAATGTAAAAAATATGAAATGCTTGTTTACAAAACCCAGTTAATGTATTATAATACCATTTATATGAATTAATTCACATTACATGTAGACTATCATTTAAAAAAGAGACTGATATGGGTACTTATATCTTTTTAGAAGCATTTCATGGAACAGATATTAGTAATGTAGATAGTATAATTAAGGGTGGATTCATATGTAAACCGAATAAGCAACATTGGCTAGGTAATGGAGTATATTTTTATTTGGATTACTCCTTGGCAAAATGGTGGACAACGAATCCTACTAATAAGTTCGGCGTAAATGTCAGAAATGGTGCAGTTATTAAGTGTAAAATAAGCATAAAAGAAAAATATGTACTTGATTTACGTACGCTAAAAGATTATACTAAATGTGTCGATATATATAGAAATGAATTCCTACCATTTCTATTTCGTGGAAAAATAGATTCAAAAGACAAGACCACTATTGATACAAAAACATTACGCTGTACATATTGCGATTATTTGAACATCCAGTATAAATATAAACTTATAATAGGCACATTTTATTTACCAACACAACCTTATATGCCTAAGGAATATGGTACATTTTTTGAAACATTCAACATATCATATATTGAAAGCCAAATTTGCCTATTTGATACAAAAGCTATAATAAACATGGAAGTAATCCCCATAGAACGGAGTTGATTAGCATGACTGATAAAAGAATTGGAAGTGAACGAGCTTTTAGAGAAGCGTGCAAAAGAAACGGTTTGATTTATAAGAAACATGATAAGGGATTTGAGACCGATTGTGTAAAACTAGAAGATGAAGATGGTAATAGTTTTCACTTAAATAATGATTTAAGTGTTGATAATTGTTCTTATAAAAATAAGGATAATGACTTAGCTGCTACTAGTGAGAAGAAATCTCTTAAAAATAGGATTGGTTCAAAGCAAAAAAAATCATCTTATAAAATGCAAAAGGGATTACAGAAGGCGTAGACTGACTTTTACCATGGTAACTTATTGCCGTCAACCATAAATTAGGTTGACGGTGATTTTTTATTGACAAATGAGACAGAGGAAACGTCCCCCTGTCTCATTTCAAGAAGACAGGGGGACGTTTCCCCTGTCTTGTTATTGACAAATGTATGCATTAGGATATATGATGTCAAATAATACATAAGTAGAAAGGTGGTATTAGATTATGAAAGATTTTCATATTGATACTAAATGTATTCAATCAGGTTATAAGCCAGATAATGGTGAGGCAAGGGTTCTTCCCATCTATCAAAGCACAACTTTCAAATATGATTCCAGTGAACATGTAGGAAAGCTCTTTGATCTTGCAGAGGAAGGTTTCTTTTATACAAGGCTTGCCAACCCTACCATGGATGCTGTTGAAAGAAAAATTGCTGATTTGGAAGGTGGAATCGCTGCAATGTGTACATCTTCAGGCCAATCGGCTAATATGGTAGCTGTTCTTAATATTTGTAACGCAGGAGACCATATGATCTCTGTTGGTACCATATATGGAGGAACAATGAATCTATATGCTGTTACCCTAAAGAAAATGGGTATAGAGTGTACATTTGTGGATCCAGACGCTTCTTTAGAAGAGCTGCAAAAGGAAGTAAAGGATAATACTAAGCTGATATTTGCGGAGACAATCTCAAATCCTGCATTAGTTGTTACTGACATTGATAAATTTGCTAAACTGGCTCATTCTAATGATTTACCTTTAATTATAGATAATACCTTTGCAACCCCTATTAATTGCAGGCCAATAGAATATGGGGCAGATATTGTGACCCATTCTACTTCAAAATACATGGATGGACATGCTGTTTCACTTGGGGGTGTAATTATTGATAGTGGTAATTTTAACTGGGATAATGGCAAGTTTCCAGGCCTATCAACCCCTGATGAATCTTATCATGGTATGGTCTATACCAGGGATTGTGGCAAGGCAGCATTTATAACTAAGGCCAGAGTTCAACTTATGAGAGATATGGGAATGACTCCATCACCTTTCAACGGATTTTTGCTTAATATTGGTCTTGAAACCTTACATCTTCGTATGGAGCGTCATTGTCAAAATGCCCAGAAGGTGGCTGAATATCTTGAGGCTAATCCCAAAATATCATGGGTTAATTATCCCGGTCTTAAGAGTAATAAATACCATGACTTGGCAAATAAATATATGCCAAATGGAACTTGTGGTGTAATATCATTTGGTGTTAAAGGTGGAAGAGAGACTGCTGTAAAATTCATGGATAGCTTAAAACTAGCAACAATTGTAGTACATGTGGCTGATGCTAGAACCGGGGTTCTACATCCTGCCAGTACCACCCACAGACAACTTACTGATCAGCAGTTAATCGACTGCGGAATTTCTCCAGATATGATTCGTATGTCTATAGGAATTGAGAATGCTGATGATATAATAGCTGATATTGAGCAAGCTCTTAATCAATAATATAATTTATCTTGGCTGCCAGTTATATGTTTAGCTGGTGGCTTTTATTTTTAAATTATTGTTAGAAGATATGGTATAATAAATACAAAAATACAAGAGGTGGTTTTTATTAAGAAATCTCAATTAAAAAAAGTTAATCCCTTATTCATAATGAAAGCAGGAATAGGCTCGGCTATTGCAATTATTATAGCTGAAGCTCTGGGCTTCTTATATAGTCCTTCAGCAGGAATTATAACCTTACTTACCATACAAGAAACTAAGAAGGAAACAATTAAGGTTGCTTCAAAAAGGTTTATATCTTTTCTAATGGCTGTAGCTATATCTTATATCTTATTTAATGGGTTTGGCTACAATCCATTAGTTTTTGGAGCTTTTATACTTATATTTGTAGGCTTAAGTAATTTGTTTGACCTAAAAGACGGCATATCCATGAATGCTGTTTTGATGACTCATTTTCTTGTTGAAGAAAGATTTGATTTATCAATGATTTTAAATGAAGTGGCCATTCTTGCCATTGGAATGGCTATTGGTATTATAGTTAATCTTATTATGCCAAACTATAAAAAGCAAATCTTCGTTAAGCAGCGTATGCTAGAAGATGAAATGAGAAAGACAATAAGTACTATGGCACAAGCTCTTAAGGATAAGGTAAGAAAGATCCAAGTTGACTTTACTTGTCTTGATGAATTATTGGAGGAACTTCTTCAAAAGGCATATGAGGATGCTGGCAATAGATTATTAACCGATACAAGGTATCTTATATCCTATCTGGAAATGAGAAAGCATCAGGTAGAGGTACTAAAAGATATAAGCCAAAATATTAATGAAATTCCTGTATTGCTAAAACAGTCAATTCCAATAGCTTTGTTTCTAGAAAGTACAGCAGAGAGTTTTCATGAACTTAATAATGCAATAGACTTACTTGAAGATTTAGATGAATTGCTTGTTCATTATAGGCAGGAGGATTTACCTGAATCTAGAGATGAATTTGAACACCGTGCTATATTATTTAAGATATTAAAAGATCTAGAATATTTTCTTTTAATTAAAAGAAATTTCGTCCTTGATCTTGAGAAGAATGATATAAAGTCCTATTGGATTGGCTAGAATAAAAGACAGCTTTTTTCACATAATAATATGGAGGTCTGCAAAAAATTATTATGTAGAAGGAGCAACATATGCAAAGCGTAATTAATAATGAAAATACAAATTCCAATGTAGATAATAATTCTAATAATAACAAGCCAGCTAATGATGATAGGGACAAAACAAATAAGGATAATCCAGAAGATGAAAAGCTTAAGCAGGAAAATGAAGATCTTAAAGATAAAAAGATCAGTGAATATGGTCAAACTGTTCTTGATAATAACAATAAAGAACATAAGATCAAACTGTTCTTGATAATAACAATAAAGAACATAAGATTCACCTCTTATCTGTAATAGGTGAAATTGAAGGTCATGAATGTCTACCCCAGCATAATAAGACAACCAAGTATGAGCATGTTCTTCCTCAGTTAGCAGCCATAGAGGATAGTTCTGATATTGATGGATTACTGATTCTAATTAATACAGTTGGAGGAGATGTAGAAGCTGGACTTGCAATTGCTGAGATGATTGCTTCCCTTAGTAAGCCTACCGTTTCTTTGGTCCTAGGTGGAAGTCACTCCATAGGTGTTCCTTTGGCTGTTTCTGCTGATTACAGCTTTATAGTTCCAACAGCAACTATGATTATACATCCAGTTAGAATGAATGGTACAGTTATTGGGGTTACCCAAACATTTGAATATATTGAAAAAATTCAGGACAGAATAATTAAATTCGTAGTACGAAATTCCAATATAAGCTATCAGGATTTTAAAAATCTAATGCTAGATACTACCCAGCTTGCCAAGGATGTTGGCTCTATATTAGTAGGAGAAGAGACCGTTAATCATAAGATTATTAATGAAGTAGGCGGCATAAATGAAGCCCTTACAAAGTTGAATAATATGATAGATGAGAATCAAGGAAAGGATTAATAATTCTAGACCATATAGTCATATATAAGGAGGCTAAAATGTTATATACTTCAGTACCCTTAGAAAGAGTTTATTTTGATTTTAATGCTAAGGATCAAGAAAAAAAAGAAGAAACTCAGTCCGAATATAATGAAGTAATATTAAAGCATGGGAGAGTTGTTACTAGGCGGGAAGGGAAGGATTATGTGGTTCAAAAGATAAATTCTACTGATATGAGTGATTACCTTAACGCTGATTATTCACCTGGTAAGATAATAAAAATGTGATAATTTTTAGTGAAATTATATTAGTGGAATAGAATATAAGCCTATATTATGATAAGATAAAATATTAATAGCTAAAAAAGGTTATTTTGAGGTTATTTATATGAAAGGTTTGATTGGTATAGGTTTATTTTTCTTTCCGGTAAGGGACTTAAAGGTAAGTAGACCTTGCATATCATTTACCTAGAAGGTATAATTGATGATGGAAGAGGCAAAATGAAGTAAGGGGGAAGAGCTTTGGCTTCCAAGAATAATAAAAGTAAAAAAAGAACATCTAATAGTCAGAAAAAAAGAAAAGAGTTAGAGAAGCAAAGTGGAGCAATGGAAGATGAAATAATTCTAATTATTACTATAGTTGCTTCTATACTTATATATTTAAGTTACTTTGATTTAAGCGGAATAGTAGGAGAGTATGTAAGTGGATTTTTGTTTGGTATGATAGGATTAGAGGCATATATATTGCCGATAATTCTGTTTTTTGGTACAGCATTTCATATTTCTAATATGGGTAATCGTCAAGCTGGGAGGAAACTTTTAAGTGCAGCGGTTTTTTTAGTTATGTTAACAGCTTTTATTCAACTTGTTACAGTACCCTATGATGAAAATATGAAGATATTTGAATATTACATAAATTCTCGTGAAAATAGAACTGGCGGTGGCATTATTGGCGGTATATTAGTGATGTTACTTTGCGGTGCTTTTGATGTTCCAGCTACATATGTGATATTGACGGCTGTGATGATTATATGTATGGTAGTGATATCTGGTAAAGCCATATTTCTTTATATGGCTAAAAAAAGCAAAAAGTCTATGGAAGAAAGAATTCAACATAATAGGAAAAGACGGTTAGAGATTGATGAGGAAAGGGCTAGAAGAGGAGATATACCAGAGAGACCTCATGGTAGACTATTTAAGGCTTTCCTCTTACAAGATGAGGATGATGGAGAAGATGGTGAAGAAGATACTTCTAATGTTATAAACTTAAAAGAAAAGAAAAGCAAGAAAAAAAGCAAGAAGTCAAATAGTGTCAGTCCTATAGTTGATATGGAACCTATAAGCTCCTCTGACAAGATGCCTGCTGAAGATAAGGCCTTAGCTATAGATGATATTAGTATTCAAGGATTAGAAGACATCAATCGGGTTCCAACTTATGAGGACGAGCTAAATGATAAGTTTGGAAAAGGCGGTACTACAAGTGTAGAAAGAACTGAAAGTGATGTTCTTTCTTCTGAGCCAGACNGAACTACAGATGTAGAACGACCAAATACTAGTAGTAATGATGGTAATGTGGTCAAGAAAAGCAAGGAGAAGATAAGCCCTAAAGATATAGAGGACTTGAACATAGATCAAAGTAGCCAGGAAAAGGAATATGTTTTCCCCTCTATTAAGCTACTTTCACCTCCAAAATCTAAAGCTGGAAAGGCTCAGATAACAGAAAAAAATCTTAAGGAAACTGCAGCTAAGCTTCAAAGTACTCTAGATAGCTTTGGTGTACATGTTACTATTACTAATGTCAGTTGTGGACCTTCTGTTACAAGATATGAGCTTCAACCAGAACATGGGGTAAAGGTAAAGAGTATAACCAGCCTTTCAGATGATATTAAGCTTAATCTTGCAGCACCTGAGATAAGAATAGAAGCTCCGATTCCAGGAAAGTCAGCTGTTGGTATTGAGGTTCCTAATAAGGAGAATTTTGTTGTTACCCTAAGGGAAATAATTGAAAGTCCAGAGTTTGTTAATCACCCTTCCGATATTGCATTTTCAGTAGGTAGGGATATAGGCGGACAAGTTATTGTAGCGGATATTGGTAAGATGCCTCACCTTCTAATAGCAGGTGCCACAGGTTCGGGTAAATCTGTTTGTATTAATTCTTTGATTATGAGTATTTTATACAAATCTAAACCTTCTGATGTTAGGATGATTATGATTGACCCTAAGGTGGTTGAGCTTAACGCTTATAATGGGATACCCCATTTACTTATTCCTGTAGTAACTGATCCTAAAAAAGCTGCAGCGGCTCTTAACTGGGCAGTTATTGAGATGACTGAAAGATATAAGAAGTTTGCTGATGCAGGTGTTCGTGATCTAAAGGGATACAATGAGAAGATGAGGGAAGAAGCTTTTCAAAATGATGAAACTTACCAAAAGCTACCCCAGATTGTAATTATTATAGATGAGCTTGCTGACCTTATGATGGTAGCTCCTGGTGAAGTAGAGGATGCCATATGTCGTCTAGCACAGATGGCTAGGGCTGCAGGTCTACATTTGATTATAGCTACTCAGAGACCTTCTGTTAATGTTATTACTGGTGTTATTAAGGCAAATATCCCTTCAAGGATTGCATTTGCAGTATCATCTGCAGTAGATTCAAGGACAATTATTGATGGAGCTGGTGCTGAGAAACTCTTGGGTAAGGGAGATATGCTCTTCTTCCCGTCAGGGTATCCTAAGCCTGTAAGAATTCAAGGTACTTATGTATCTGATAAAGAGGTAAGTACGGTAGTTGAATCCCTTATTAAGAATAATAGTGAAGCAAGCTATAGTGAAGAAGTTAAAGAAACTATAGAAAATGCTAAAGCACAAGAAGCTATTACTGCGGCAAATGATGAACGAGATGATTATTTTGTAGAGGCAGGAAGATTTATAATTGAAAAAGATAAGGCCTCTATAGGAATGCTGCAGAGAGAATATAGAATTGGTTTTAACC
>JGI24708J26588_10004112_pt1 | contig 10209 bp, 7 predicted proteins | sample BioPla1DNA2_FD_26588 | JGI IMG/M metagenome (IMG submission 26588) | reverse complement strand
TGACCTATTATAGTCGTGCCCATAACCAAACAAGTAATGAACCCTTGGCACAGACAAAACAAGAGGAACATCACCACGACCATCATATCACACAATGAACATTGGCGATGGAGATAATTGTTAATGTTTGCGCGATCCTGCAGGGCGTGGTTTGTAAAAACCGCAAAAAGAGAGACTGAACGAAGCGGGTTTTCAATCTGCTCCGAACAGTCTCTGGCAGGGATTGAATCTAGGCACCAAAACACTTGCTTCGCACGAAATGAAACGTGAGTGAATGTTGCTTCTGGCAACAACACCGTACCGACCAATCCCTTGCTAGTATCATAACCAGATTTCACCCTTCTATTCTGCCAATTGTTCCCAGTGCGAGAATTCCAGCTAAAACTTCAGAATCAATGCGCTATTGAAAACGATCATCCACTAATCTGGATGATCGTCTCTAAGGCAATGATAGATATGAGTAGGTGTTCGTGGCAGGAAAGTCCGGAGCATCAGCTTACTTCTTCTTCATCCAAGGGAACCTCATTGATGCGGATGATTGTTTCCAAAACCCGTCTCGCATTTGTCTTAGAGACAGTCACAGATAGATTCTGGAACTCAAAATGATCCCCTTCCTGCGGGACGCGGCCCAGTTCCTCTATGGCCCAGCCCCCGACGGTTGTTGCGTCAAACTCATCACCTTCAATGTCCAGCATACGAAGGACCTTCTCCAAGTTAGCACTGGCCATCACCCTGTACTCATTGTCTGCCAGTTCCTCTATTTCTTCCACGACCTCGTCATGTTCATCCCAAATCTCTCCCACTAACTCCTCAATGATGTCTTCCATCGTGACAATGCCCAATGTTCCGCCGTATTCATCGGTTACTACAGCAAGATGTGACTTGGCCTGCTGCAAGTGGCTCATCAGGGTAGAGAGTTTCATTGAAGGTGCGACAAAGATCGCTGGTTTCATAATACTGAGAATGGGCTGTTCTGGATCTTTTAGGTTATGAAAGTCCTTCTGGTTGATAATCCCCACAATTTCATCAATGGAGCCTTGATAGACGGGAATTCTTGAAAAACCCGATTCACGAAACACATTTAACACTTCGTCAGTTGTGGCATTATCTGGAACAGCAACTACATCAACCCGGGGAGTAACAATGTCACCCACTTCAAGGTCGTCAAACTCAATCACGCTGCGAATGAGCTCTCCTTCCTGTTCGTTGATGCCGCCTTCAATTTGGGCTTCCTCCACAATTGTCAGCAGTTCTTCTTCAGTGATGCCTTGTTCTTCCTGAACATTGATCCGCTTAGAAATCTGAGATTTCAACCAGGCAAAAAAGTGGCTGATTGGCGCAAAGATCACCATCAACACCCTCACAACCGGAGCAACCAGCATAACGAACCTGTCTGCTGACTCTTTGGCAAATGACTTCGGGAAAATCTCACCGAAAATCAATACTAAAATGGTAACGACCGCCGTGGAGACTGTTACCCCTATATCCCCAAGACTGCGCGTAAAAATCACCGTTCCTAAGGAAGCTGCAGTGATATTGACAATATTATTGCCAATTAGCAGCGTAGTTAAGACCCGATCAAAGTCTTCCGCAAGTTTCAAAACCAAGGTTGCTTTTTTGTCCCCGTTAGAACTTGCATTCTTGAGCCTAACCGAATTGAACGATGTAAAAGCCGTCTCTGTCGCTGAAAAGAATGCCGACATCATGAGCAGTATACCTAAGGAAAAAACCAGTGTTATACTACTTCCGTCCATTTATATAAATCCCCCCCATTTAATATGTCTGTCGATTACATCTGTATCAGCAGAGCTGGTAAACGGAGGGTACAGTATCGGCGGTTTCAGCTAATGAACGCAANGATAATATCCGTATTTGCCTAAACATAGTCGACACCGTAATCCCCATGAGCAACTGAGCGCGCACATAGTAACTTCGATCCGGCGGTTCGTCCATATTCATCTCCTCTTCTAGTAACATATCTGTTATTATAACATGAATTGCACCATTTTTCTACCTGTTCAGACCACCAGTCCCATGGTTGACGCACCAGCTAAGGGCTTCAGCTTCCACCCGCTGAATGTAACCATGTTTGCCAGCCATGTACCCTTGTATGTCATTTGGATACAGCTGGGCCAAAGCTGCTTTCAGCTCGCCGTAATTCCTGGCCTCTTCTGGGTGAGCCCGAAGGAAGTCCCGAAAGGCAAGATGCCTGCGGATATTGGGACTGCCAGTTTCAAAGACGTGCACCTGATGAGTCCTCCGGTCCCCTCCCTTGCGGAAATATCTTCGCCCGGGAATGCCAAACTCGCCCATAGCTTCGTAGCCAAGCTCCTCCATCCTGTCATTAAGTTCATCCACAGCTCGGATGTCCTTAACGACCGGCATTATATCAATAATGGGCTTGGCTTTGAGACCCGGAACAGACGTTGACCCTATATGATGGATCTGCAGGAGCTGATCTCCAAAGACTCTGCTCAGCTCAGCTGCCTCCGCACTAAAGAGATCCGGCCAGTCTGGATTGTACTCCGTCACTGTCACTTCCATAACTGTCACCCCGTTTCATTCTGACAACTTCTCGCATCTGAATCTAAATCCTGCGCCCTCACTGTGAATTACGGCCGCATGCGCGGCGTATAGATAGCCAGGAGGCGAATTTTATGTTTGTTGTGGTGGTTAGACGGCCTAAAACCTGGTTCTTCCTATTAATTCTCCTCATTTTCCTGCTGTTATTAGTAGCGTGCATTTGGCTGTACTCTTGGCTGAATGACCCTTACCCTCCACCTACAATCGGCCTGGATGGATTGTCCGACGCACTTATTCACAAGCTATTTGCATCCGGGCAAGTGGGCGGCACCAGGCTGGAATCCTCACTTGAACTTCTTTCGCAATTAGCAGAGGGCAAAATAGAGTATGTGCTCGAGCTAGACGACGCGACCCCTGGCCTGGTGAGCACCTCTATCGGAGAGCTTCAACCAGTCATTGTTGTACCCTTTTTCGATCGGGCGAGCGAAATTACCAAAGAGGAGCTGCGCAGGCTAATCAACACCGATCCAGGCAATGTACTTGTCTCTGATACCCTTGCCCTGCCTGGTTTCCCTTGGTCTGACAGTCTCGTTCACTATGCATCATCAACAAGTGTTATTGAACAGCTCCGTGCCGGACAGGGAAAAATCGGGGTCATTCCCTGCCAAGATCGTGTGCCCGCGATCCGTGTCCTCTCCCTCGCCGAAGGGTACGACTCCCTCACTCGTCCCCTTTTCTTAAGCCGCTTAGAGCGAAACTGGCTGGAACAGTGGAAAGACCGCCACATAGGTTATGAAGACCCATATGTTATCTATGGAGATTTCTCTTTGGAGCAGTTTACCCTCTTGGCTGCAGGCGACATTATGCTTGACCGGGATGTGAAGAAAGAGGGATTGCAGAAGGGATGGGAGCATATCTTTGAGGAAGTTGCTCCCCTCATTCGCCAAGCAGACTTAGCCTTCGCAAATCTAGAATCGCCCATAGGAGATAAGGGACATTTTATCAACATGTTCCAGGCCCCGCCTGAGGCAGTTAATGGGGTGACTTATGCCGGTTTTGACGTTCTGTCTTTGGCCAATAATCACGCTTTGGACTATCATCACGCAGGTATGTTTGAGACGATGAGGCTGTTGGACGAACACGGAATAGCCTGGGTCGGTGCAGGTCGGGATATCTTCGAGGCCAGAGCGCCCCTGATTAAGGAGGTTAACGGCGTAAGCATAGGCTTCTTGGCCTATACTGAGATGTGGTTTGTGCATGCTAGGGAACCAATTAGTTGGAAGGGCACCGAGGATGAGCCAGGGGTGGCCCCGGCAGAACTGGAGCTCATTGTGGAAGATATAGGTAAGCTGCGGGACTTTGTGGACTGCATCGTCGTCACAATTCACTGGGGAAAGGAGTACACCCGCGAGCCCACCCCTGAGCAGAAAAGATTGGGCAGGGCAGCAATTGACGCCGGTGCGGATCTGGTCTTAGGGCACCATCCCCATGTGCTGCAGGGCATTGAATTTTATAAAGAAGGAATAATTGCCTATAGTCTAGGTAATTTCGTCTTCGACCTCAATCTTCCCAAAACCTGGGAGACAATGCTTCTAGAGTTCACCATAGCTAAACAAGGGCCTTTAGAAATGAGGATAATACCGGCCTATATCTTCGGCGTCCAGCCTAAAGTGTTGCAGGGCCAGCACAAAAGCGCACTGTACAATCAAATTCGCAATCTCTCTGTGCAGCTTGATTAAGTTAGGTCATCCATTTTCTCTTTAACATCAGTGGGCAGCGTATCTTCAAGACTGGTTCGGCGTTGGCGCTGACTTGCTTCATAGGATCGCCTGGCAATTTCATGGACGGCATCTATATCTTCCTTCAATTCCCTTGCGGACAACAGAGAACTGCCCACCGTACGGATAATTACCTGCTGCAAAGCATCTGAAGTTGCCACGACGATGTTGTGTTTCTGCTGGTGGTCGTAGGCAAACTTCTCAATATACTCATCAGCAGTTTGGGCTTCTTTGGTGAACACTACATTTATATTATGGTAGGTCATCTTCTTTTCGAGATTCCCTGGAACGGAGTAAGCGTCAAAGACGGCAATAATCTGCCAATTCTTGATCCCCTGGTAGCTGCTGAGGACATCCAGGAGCTTCATTCTGGCCGCATCCATGCTGTCAATGGCCAATTCTTTCAGCTCAGGCCAGGCATGAATTACATTATAACCGTCGACGAGAAGGTAAGTTTCCCGGGGCTCGGGAGGCAGATACTTTTTCGGCCTTTGCCCAGGTTCTGCTGCCTGCTTCCTGCGATTCCAGCCGGAGCGTTTCCCGATATTGCCCGTTGTATTTAGGAATCTGTACTCATCATCCCCAAACTCCCCTCCCCCATCCTGCCAAGGCAGGTGCAAAGGGGATTGATCCGGTTCGGGTGTTTTGATAACACTTTCCAGATGCATATAGTCCTTAACCTGATCCCAGGGAACATAAAACCCTGCACCCTGTGAGCAAAAAATCGAACCGGTAGGATTATCCACATCCCTTTCGGAGTCGTAGCCGATACTTGCTATGACTTCCCTTTCATTGTGGCAACGCTTATAACCCGCTAAACGGAGGGAAAGTCTGCCTAACCCCTTGGTAAAGCTCGCTACTTCCTGGTGGTAATTACGCATTGTGACCACGGGCGCAGTCCCCACCAGAACTGTACCGCTGTCAGTGGTCGCGGCGATCTCCCAATCTGCCTCCATTCGTTCCAGGTCTGTAATAGCTCTTCCCACACCAGCTTCTGGAACTTCCAACCTGAAACTGTAGTAGGGTTCCAGAAGAATAGATTCAGCTTCTTTCAAGCCCTGACGCACAGCCCGGTAGGTGGCTTCACGAAAATCGCCTCCGTCGGTATGGGTCTTATGGGCTCGTCCGGAAACGAGGGAAATCTTTAGATCTGTGATCTCCGATCCTGTGAGGACTCCCCTATGACGCTTTTCCTGCAGATGAGACAGGATCAAACGCTGCCAGTTCTTGGCTAAAACGTCTTCGCTGCACTTTAGGGCAAAGTGCAGACCACTACCTCGCTCCCCCGGTTCTAAGAGAAGGTGAACTTCGGCATAATGCCTCAGAGGCTCAAAGTGCCCGACGCCCTCCACTGCATTGGTGATGGTTTCTTTATACAAAACCTGGCCTGCATCAAAAAAAACCTCTACGTCAAAACGGTTCAAGATCAAACTCTGGAGGATTTCAACCTGCACATCGCCCATGACCTGTGCCTGGATTTCCTGCAGCTTTTCATTCCAGACAATTTGAAGTTCAGGCACTTCTTCTTCCAGCTCCCGGAGTTTAAGCAAGAACAGTCGCTGGTCTTCGCCTTCAGGCAAGGTGATCTTATAAGAAAGCACCGGTTCTAAGACAGGTCGCAATGAACTGCCTTCAAACCCTAAGCCGTCTCCTGGCATGGCGAGGCTTAATCCTGTAACCGCGCAAACCGAGCCGGCTTCAGCAAATTCTGCTGTATGATACTTCCCACCTGAATAAATGCGAATCTGATTTACTTTCTCCGTCCAATCTCCGTTACTGACCGCATCCCTCACTTGGAGCCTGCCGCCGGTAATTTTCAGGTGGGTCAGGCGCTGTCCTTGATCATCTCTGGACACCTTAAACACCTTCGCGCCAAAGCTAGCAGGATGCAAAGCAGTTTCCGTCAAGTCTGCAATGCTTTCCAGCAGCATATCTACGCCCTCTAACTTCAGGGCAGAGCCAAAAAAACAGGGGAACACTTTGCGCTGGCAAATCGCCTGCCGCAAGAGAGCTGTCTCGATTTTTCCGGTATCAAAATAGGCTTCCATCAGTGTTTCATCACACATGGCCAGTTCCTCGAAGAACTCGTCATCCCGGCCCCCAAAATCCACTATCTCCTCGCTCAACTGACTCTTCAGTTCAGCGAGGAGCTGGATCCTGTCGGTGCCCGGCTGATCCATTTTGTTGACGAAAAGAAAAACCGGAACCCTGTACATACGCAGCAAACGCCAGAGTGTTGCGGTGTGGCCTTGCACACCATCGGCGCCGCTGATTACTAAAATGGCATAATCTATTACCTGTAGCGTTCGCTCCATTTCTGCCGAAAAATCCACATGACCGGGGGTGTCAAGCAAAGTTATCTCTGTTTCCCCGAGTTCAAATACAGCCTGCTTTGCGAAAATGGTAATTCCCCGCTCCCTCTCCAGTTCATGGGTATCAAGATAGGCGTCTTTGTTATCCACCCTGCCAAGGCGAGCCGTCTTGCCGCTGAGATAAAGCATGCCCTCTGACAAAGTGGTCTTGCCCGCATCCACATGGGCTAGTATACCAAGGACTATTTTCTTCATAACTATGTCATCCTTCGTTCAATCTCAAGCTTTATCTACTATCGTATCAGGAAGCAGCCCCTAAGTAAATTGGCTAAGAAAAAAAGCCCTTGAGAAGGGCTGAGGTGTCGACACCTACTTTTGTCCCCTGAGGGCAGGGTCTCCAATGTCACGCAGTCCATCCCCCAGAAGGTTGAAACCAAGGACGGTGAAAACAATGGCAAGACCTGGATAGAGCGTCAGATGCGGCGCGGTGCGAATGGCTTCCCTGCCCAGGGCCAGCATGCGCCCCCAGCTGATCACCGGCGGCTGCGCCCCCAGCCCAAGGAAGCTCAGGGTCGCTTCTGTCGTAATTGCCGTTCCCATGTTTAGCGAAGCTACCACTAAGATCGGTGCAAAACTGTTAAGCAGAATGTGGCGGAACAAAATTCTGCGGTTGGTCAGGCCCAGGGCTCTGCCTGCCATCACAAACTCCTCTTCCTTCAAGCCCAGCACCATACTCCGGGTAACCCTAGTCATAGCCGGAATCCGCACAACGGCCACCGCGAACATCGCATTGATCACACCGGGGCCCAATGTCGCCACAATAGCAATTGCCAGGAGTATGGAAGGGAAGGCCAAAATCAAATCCATGATTCTCATGATCAGGGCGTCTAAAGTCCCCCCCGCATAGCCCGCAACAGCACCGAGAATGACGCCGAAGAGAAGGGACACTCCAGTTGCGGTAACAGCGATGAGTAGTGAAATCCTCGAACCGACCAGGATGCGGCTGAGCACATCCCGGCCCATATCATCGGTGCCCAGGATGTATTCACCTCCGGGTCCGTCCGGGGCATGATAGCTGTTCCAGATATCCATTTCATAAGGATCATGGGGTGCCAACAGATCAGCAAAAACTGCCACAAAGATCAGGATGCCAATCAGGAGAAGTCCGGTCAGTGCGCTTTTGCTGCGCAGAAGATACTTCATGGCATGTTCCTCCTCATTCGTAGCGAATCCTTGGATTTACAAAGGCATAGCAAATGTCCACCACGAGATTGACCAGAGTAAAAATGACAGCCATCATCAGNACNCCGCCTTGCACCAGGGGGAAGTCCCGCTGGGTGATGGCATTGATGACAAGCCGNCCTACACCGGGCCAGGCGAAGACTGTCTCCGTTACAACCGCACCCCCGAGCATGGAGCCAAACTGGATTCCCACTACCGTGATTACAGGCAGCAGAGCATTGCGCAGGGCGTGNTTCACTACCACTGCACTTTTCTTTAGCCCCTTNGCCTGGGCAGTGCGGATATAGTCCTTGCTGAGCACCTCCAGCATACTCGATCGGGTTAGCCTGGCAATAATCGCCATCATACTAATGCCGAGGGCGGTAGCGGGCAGCAATATATAGCGCAGCGCGGTTATAAGTTCACCTGCCTTAAACTGTGTGAGCAGCGTGAACAGACCGCCGGCAATAGATGCGTTGCGGCCAAACATGGGTATCCAGCTCACATGCAGCGCAACATGGGAAAGCAGCACCAGACCCAGCCAGAAACTGGGCATGGACACACCGACCAGGGAGACAATCATGGTTAGATAATCCCAAAGGGATCCCCTCCGGGTTGAAGCAAACAGCCCCACCGGTATACCGAGGAGGTTCGCAATCAAAACAGAAAACACAGCCAACTCCAATGTGGCCCCCAGCCTCTCGGCAATCAAAGTGCTGACTGGCATGGTCTGGCGGATCGACATCCCCAAATCCCCGCGCAGCGCCCGGGTGAGCCAGCGAAAGTACTGTACCGGAAGCGGCTTGTCAAAACCATACACTGCCTGCAGGCGCTCCACATCTTCCTGGGTGGCTTCCTCCCCCAGGAGCATGCGGACAGGATCCCCCGGCGCCAAGTGGACTAAAAGGAAAACAATGATGGAAACACCGATTAAGAGCGGGATCATCTGCAAGAGACGCCTGATCAAGTACCGAAACATAATGCCCCTCTCCTTCACCAAGCCAAAAATTCAGGATACCAGGGGCTAAGCCCCCGGCATCCTGGGAAGACTGATCCTCTGAATCTCTTATTTGTTCTTCGTGATCAGATGGGCATTTTGCCAGGCAGCTGCCCCATAGGGGTGAACCTGCCAGTTTCCGATATATGGATGGTGGAGGCCGACTTCTTCTGTGTAGTTGATAAATCCATAGGGAACCTCGCGAACTACAATTTCCTGAGCTTCACGGTAGACATCCAGAGACTCCTGGGATTCCTGGGGAACCATTCTGCCCCGTTCCAACAGGTAGTCAACCCGCTCGTTGGAATATTTGCCGTAGTTGTTGGATCCGTTGGTGTGGAACTGGCGGTACATGGCCCGATCGGGGTCAAGCTGGCCGGACCAGCCTAGAATAAAGATGTCAAAGTCATCGGTCTCCTGAACCCTAGCCAGATAGGCTCCCCACTCTTCGATAAACACTTCTACATTAATACCCGCCCGCTGACACTCGTACTGGAGAATTTCTGCAATCCTGATCCGGTCCGGGTTTTCATTGGTATAGAGCCTCAGGCTGATCTCGCCAGGCTCATAACCTGCCTCAGCTAACAGTTCCTGTGCCTTCTCCAAACTGAACTCGTAGCGCTGCACGTTCTCGTTAAACCAAGGCAGAGACATCGATACAGGTCCAACGCCCGGCTGTCCTATGCCATTTAACACATTGGCCACGATGCCTTCCCGGTTGATCAAGTAGCTCACCGCCTGCCGCACCCGGACATCGGACAGTGCCCCTACTCGGGTGTTGAAGCCTAGGTAATTATAACCGGTGCCTGGAGCCCTTTGGACGACATAGTTCGGATCTGCTTCCAGGCGATGGATTTCCTGCGCTACAACTCCGCCCTGATAGATGTCAATTTCGCCGGCTTCAAAGGCAAGCAGACGGGTGGCATTTTCCGGAATAGGCCGGAAGATGATGTTAGGGATGTTGGGCCTGCCGCCCCAGTACTCTTCATTTTCCACCAGAACCATCCGATCGTCACGGGTCCAGGAAACGAGTTTGTAAGGACCGGTTCCGATGGGGCGCTGACGAAAGTCTTCCCTGTCACCGTCATGCTTGGGTGTAATCGGCATTCGGGCAATGTTGTTCAGCAGGAAGGCATTGGGCTGTTTGAGGCGGAAGACTACCTCATAGTCATTGACCGCCTCAATTTCCTCAATATCAGCGTAGAGTCCCATGTTCAGCGCACCGTTGGCTGGATCGAGGACCCACTCATAGGTGTACTTCACATCCTCCGCAGTAAAGGGAACCCCGTCATGCCAATGCACACCTTCTCGCAGCTTGAACCACAGTGTCATTGTGTCATCACTTACAGTCCACTCTGTAGCTAAACATGGCTCAAGT
>JGI24708J26588_10004111_pt1 | contig 10210 bp, 9 predicted proteins | sample BioPla1DNA2_FD_26588 | JGI IMG/M metagenome (IMG submission 26588) | reverse complement strand
TGTATCGCCTCTGCTATATGGTCAGGCTTAATCTTCTCGCTCTTATCCAGATCAGCAATGGTTCTCGCCAGTTTAAGTATCCGGTCATAGGCCCTGGCGCTGAGTCCCAGCTTTTCGATGGCATTTTTCAATAAAAATAAGCCTGCATCATCCACCGGACAGTATTTCTCCAGTGCTTTTCCACTTAAGCCAGAGTTAAACTTAAAATCCTCATCCTTATAGCGTTCCAGCTGAATCTCCTGTGCTGCTATAACCTCCTTCCTCATCTCTGCTGAACTTTCCCCACTCCTGGCTTTTCCCGTCAGTTCATCTATGGTCAATGCTGGTACCTCAATGTGAATATCAATCCGGTCCAGGAGTGGTCCGGAAACCTTGGCCCTGTATTTATTTATCTGGGGCCCGGTGCAGGTACACTCATGGTGTTCATCCCCGTAATAGCCACAGGGACAGGGATTCATGGCCGCTATCAACATGAAGTCAGCGGGAAAGGTAACACTCATGCTTGACCTGACAATATTGACAACCCCTTCCTCCATGGGCTGGCGGAGCATCTCCAGGACATTCCTCTGGAATTCCGGTAATTCATCGAGAAAGAGGGTTCCATGATGGGCCAGGCTAATCTCTCCTGGTTCCGGAATCCGTCCTCCTCCGATCAGGCCGGAAGTTGAGATACTGTGGTGCGGCGCCCGGAAGGGCCTCTCCCTCATCAATGCCTGGCCAGGTGGTAAGAGCCCCATTATACTGTATATCATGCTTAATTCCAGGGCTTCCTCCTCGGTCAATGGCGGCAGGATTGTCCTCAGTCTCCTAGCCAGCATGGTCTTGCCTGATCCGGGAGGGCCCACCATGATCAGGTTATGCTTGCCGGCAGCAGCTATCTTCATGGCCCTCTTAGCCTCCTCCTGCCCCTTCACATCAGCAAAATCTATTGAGTAATACTCCAGTGTTTTGTAATTTAATACTGCCTTATTATCTCTGCCGATTTTCAGGTTACCCCTATAAAAACTCACTACATCTCTTAATCTCCGCACCGGAACTACCTCCAGGCCGTCAACCAGCAAGGCCTCCTGATAATTTTCCTCCGGCAGTATTATGCCCTGTAGACCCTGTTTCCGGGCTTCCAGGGCCATGGGCAGTACACCCTTTATTCCCCGCAGATTGCCTGTCAGGGATAGTTCCCCTACATAAAGATATTTCCCTACTCCTGCTGGCAACTGGCCTGAAGCAGCCAGAATTCCTATGGCAATGGCTAAGTCAAAGTGAGAACCTATTTTCTTTATGTCTCCCGGGGCCAGGTTTATCGTAATCCTTTGAATTGGAAATTCAAAGCCCGAATTCATAATGGCTGCCCTGACCCTTTCCCTTGATTCCCGCACTGCTGTATCAGGCAAACCGACAATATCAAAGGATGGCAAACCACGGGACAGATCCACTTCCACCTCAATGATTATCCCATCTATACCGTAGATAGTGGCACTCTTAACCCTTGATAACATCTGACTCACCCTCTTCTTTAAAAAGATAAAATATTATTATTTCTTCCATTTTCGCTGTTTTTGTAACATAAATTCCAGTTGATAATATACTGTATTAAAAAGATTAGTCATTATATCAAATAAACTATTGGACCGCAAATCCATTGCAAGGAGGTGAATAGTATGCAAGGAAGAAGAATTTTCAGCCCTCTATGCATTGCAATAGCACTTTTCGCAGTTATTCTCATTGGACTTGGTGTATATTTAATAACAGTTGCCTTTACTGACTGGATCATCATCGGCGTAATTGCTGCAGGTGTCCTCTTATTGGTTACCTGCTGCAGCAGATTTATACCGCAAGTAGTCTGCTGTATACTGCTGTTCTTGGTCTCGTTATTCCTTGTAGTGGCGGCAATTGTAGCAGTACCCATTGATCTGGTTGTGGGAATTATTTTAGCGGTTCTTGCAGTCATCGCTTTGCTGCTTGCTGCGATATGCTTTGCCATTACCGTTGCTGCAAGACGTTTTGGAATACAGCTTTATGATGAAGACTAACAGAAAAATTAGTTATATATTAAATTAGTAAATACAAAGGTAGGCCTCTTTCCTCAAGGCCTGCCTTAATTTTTTTAAAAGGCATTTTTAAAATGTTGTAATTTTGCTTTCCCCGCTTCAATGACTATACTGATTACATCAAATCTTATGAATTCTGCCTTCAGGCCGTTTTTTAATAAAAAATATTCGGCCAGCTGCCTGATCTTCACCTGTTTTCTGTAATCAACAGCTGCCTGAGGATAGCCATAAGCAAGGCTCCTACGGAGTTTTACCTCTATAAAAACAATGTATTGCTTGTCCCTGGCGATTATATCGATTTCACCCCGGGGTGACCTGAAATTCCTGGCCAGGATCTCATAGCCCCTTTTCTCCAAATATTCTACGGCTTTCTCCTCACCATATTTACCCAATTTCCTCTTGTTTATTTCTCCCTTATTCATTAATATCAATCCTCTTACTATATAATTCGTTCTTTTTCCATATTATCCTTTTTTTGTCTTTGTTTTTACAAAAGAAAATCCCGCAAATTTATCTGCAGGATTTCTATTACTTATTAATGTTTAAAATGCCTTACTCCTGTAAAGACCATGGCTATTCCATATTTATCTGCTGTCTCGATCACCTCAGCATCCCTGATGGAACCTCCGGGCTGGATGATGGCCCTGATACCCTTCTTTGCTGCCTCCTCGATGGCATCAGGGAAGGGGAAGAAGGCATCAGAGGCCACTACACCGCCTTCCTGCCTGCCGGCAGATTTCTCTCCAGCAATGATCATGGAATCCACCCGGCTCATCTGCCCTGCCCCAACACCGGTAATCATGCCACCCCTGGCCATCACAATGGCATTGGACTTCACATGCTTTACTACCTTCCAGGCAAAGAGCAGGTCAACAAGCTGTTCCTCTGTTGGTTTAACCTTTGTGACACATTGTAAATCCTCTTTCTTTATGACATGTAAATCCCTCTCCTGGAGCAACAATCCGCCGGTAACCTTTTTCATATCATAACCAGGTTTATCCCGGTTAATGAACAGGTCTCCTGTCTCCAGGATTCTGATATTTTTCCAGCGGTTTTTCAGAATCTCCAGGGCCTCTTCCGTATAGGAGGGGGCAATGATTACCTCAAAAAACCTGTTTTCCCCGGCAATTTCCCTGGCCAGTTCCCCTGTAACCTGGCCATTCAAGGCTATGATTCCCCCATAGGCAGACAGGGGATCCCCCTCATAGGCTTTCCTGTAGGCCTCCAGTAAGGTGCTGCCAATGGCCATACCACAGGGATTGGCATGTTTGATTATGGCTACAGCAGGAGTATCAGTAAATTCCTTGACCAGTTCCAATGCTCCATTACTATCATTAATATTGTTGAAAGACAATTCCTTGCCATGATGCTGTAGGGCGGTGGTTACTGAGGGCTCAAGCTGTTCCAGTTCCTCATAGAAGGCAGCCTTCTGATGGGGATTCTCTCCATAACGAAGGGCCAGCTTTTTCCTGTATTTAATCAGGAGTGTTTCTGGAAATTCTCCTTCTTCTGCTTTATGGACCAGCTTATGGAGATAATCCTGAATCAGGTAATCATATTCAGCCGTATGCTGGAAGGCTTTATAGGCCAGTTTCATGGTAACCTCTTCGCTCAGGACAGAATCATTTTCCTTTAATTCCTTGATGATAAAATCGTAATCCTCCGGATTTACTACTACAGCAACATTCTTGAAATTCTTGGCGGCAGCCCGGATCATGGTCGGCCCGCCTATGTCTATATTCTCCACTGCCTCAGCCAGTGTCACGCCTTCCCGGGCAATAGTCTCAGCAAAGGGATAGAGATTACAGACCACCAGATCGATAGGAGTTATACCCTGTTTTTCCAGCTCCTCCATATGCTCCCGCCTGTCCCTCAGGGCCAGTATCCCGGCATGTATATTGGGATGCAGTGTCTTTACCCTTCCATCCATCATTTCCGGGAAACCGGTCACCTCTTCTATAGGGATTACCTTTACACCGGCCTCTGACAACATTCTATATGTACCACCTGTTGAAATAATCTCAATTCCCAGGTTCTCCAGTTCCCTGGCAAAATCGACTATACCTTGCTTATTGGAAACACTGAGCAGGGCCCTTTTAATCTTTGCCATTTTCCACTCCCCTTTCCAGTTTAAATTTACTCTCAAATTTTTATCATAACCGAATCATGTTACTTAAAGTTAACTTCCTTTAATCCTGAAGAAAAATCCTATAATATCCTGACCTTCCTGCCCTCAATCTTTAATCTGCCTTCACTGTATAGTTTGATGGCTTCCGGATAAAGTTCGTGTTCTTTCTCCAGAATACGGGCACTCAGGGTCTCTTCCGTATCATCATCATATACAGGAACGGCTCCCTGCAGAATAATCGGCCCGGTATCCATACCTTCATCGGCAAAATGTACGGTACAGCCGCTAATCTTCACCCCATGTTCCAGAGCCTGTCTCTGTGGCCGTAAACCGGGAAAGGAAGGGAGCAGGGATGGATGAATATTCATGACCTGCTGCTGGAACTCCCTGATAAAACAAGGGCCAAGGAGGCGCATGAAACCGGCCATGACTACCAGCTCTACCCCTCTTTCCTTCAAAAGCTGGACCAGTCTTTCTTCAAATTCCCTCTTATTCCCGAATCTTTCCGGGTCAATAAACAAACCTTCGATGCCATGATTGGCTGCTCTCTTTAAGGCAAAGGCCTCTTCCCGGTCGCTGATAACTAAACTTATCTCAGCCTTCAATTCTCCTGCCTCTATCTTATCGATAATAGCCTGTAGGTTGCTGCCATTACCGGAAACCAATACTCCAATCTTTAACATGGTTTCAACACCTCTATCTTTAGATAAGTAAACTTCTGAGCTCAACAAATCATTCTCATTTAACTGAGTTTATTTGGATTATTAAAGCATTTAGAAAGGCTACTCTATGATTATCCCTGCATCGTCCTGGACGATTTCTCCGATGAGATAGGCCTCCTCACCCAGATTAGAGGCAGCCTCCATTACACTATCTGCTTCTTCATTCCCTACGATTACTGCCATGCCTATGCCCATATTAAAGGTCCGGTACATTTCTTCTTCAGCAATCCCACCCAGTCTCTGTAGTTCCTTAAACACCTCAGCCACCGGCCAGCTGTCTTTCTCTATCCTGGCTGTCAATCCTTCAGGTAAAATCCGCGGAACATTCTCCAGCAGGCCTCCTCCAGTTATGTGGGCCAGACCCTTGATATCATAATCCTCCAGCAGTTTCAGGATGGTCTGCACATATATTCTGGTAGGCTGCAGTAGGATTTCCCCAAGGGATTTACCACCCTCTTCCAGGGCTTCCTGCAGGTCAAGATTTTCCTTCTCCAGGAAAACTTTCCTGACCAGGGAATAGCCATTACTATGTAAGCCGCTGGAAGCCAGGCCTATAATCCTATCCCCAGCCTTAATCCTTTCCCCGGTAATCATCTTCTCCCTGTCCACAATACCTACGGCAAAACCAGCCAGGTCATATTCCCCGGGCTGATAGAAACCGGGCATCTCAGCAGTCTCACCGCCGATCAGGGCACAGCCTGCCTCCTTACAGCCCCTGGCGATTCCGGAAACAATGGCAGCAGCCTTTTCTGTTTCCAGTCTGGCAACAGCCAGATAATCCAGGAAAAATAAGGGCCTGGCCCCAATTGTCAGGATATCATTGACACACATGGCCACAAGATCTATACCTACTGTATCATGTTTATCCAACAAAAAGGCAATCTTCAACTTAGTACCTACACCATCAGTACCTGAGACCAGGACCGGCTCCTTATAGGTGCCCAGATCGGGGGCATATAGGGCGGCAAAACCGCCTATCCCCTGTAAAACAGCAGGATTAAAGGTTTCCTCTACATCCTTCTTTATCTTTTTCACAAACTGGTTTCCGGCATCTATATTTACACCGGCATCACTGTATTTTAAGCCCATTGCAGTTCCCCCTTAACTTTTCTTTACTTCTAATGGATATTCTCCGGTAAAACAGGCAGTACAGAACCCTGTACCATCCGCATCCAGAGATTTCAGCAGGCCCTCATGGCTAAGATAGGTCAAGGAATCTGCACCAATATATTTGGCAATCTCCTCTGGACTCATCTCTCTGGCAATAAGATCCTTTCTTTTGGAGGTATCCAAACCATAAAAACAGGGGTCCTTGACCGGTGGAGAAGATATGGCCAGATGTACCTCTGTGGCACCGGCTTCCCTGACACTGCTGATAATCTGTTTGCTGGTTGTTCCCCGGACAATGGAATCATCCACCAGGATAACCCTTTTCCCTTTTATGATCTCCTTGACCGGACTCAGTTTTATCCTGACCTTCAGGTCACGGATCTCCTGCATGGGCTGGATAAATGTCCTCCCTATATATCTGTTGCGCAGGATACCCTGGGAAAAGGGGATGCCAGATTCCTCCGAAAAACCGAGGGCTGCTGCTGTTCCGGAATCGGGTATCGGTATCACCAGATCAGCCTCTATATTCAATTCTGCAGCCAGTTCCCGGCCCATGGCCTTCCTGGCCAGGTGGACATTTTTCCCCAGGAAATGACTGTCCGGCCGGGCAAAATAAATAAACTCAAAAACACAGAAACGGCCGGGCCTTTCACTGGCATATTTAATACTCTTCAACCCTTCTTTATTGATTATCAACAGTTCTCCCTGCTCCACTTCCCTTAAGAATTCCGCACCCATTAGATCAAAGGCACAGGTTTCAGATGCCACCACATAACCGTTTCCCAACCTGCCCAGGACCAGGGGCCTGAAACCATAGGGGTCCCGGCAGGCCAGCAGGCTGTCTGCAGTCAGAGCCACCATACTGAAGGCTCCCTTCAGCTGATACAGACTCTGTTGAAAAGCATCAATGATATTTTCCTCAAAGGAACGGGCTACCAGATGGGCAATGACCTCTGTATCAAGGCTGGAATGGAAGATAGAGCCGTGAGATTCCAGACTCAATCTCAGTTCCGGGCCGTTAATCAGGTTTCCGTTATTGGCCAGAGCCAGATCCCCCTTTATACAGCTAATCAATAGGGGTTGAATATTGGCTGCTAAAGTAGAGCCGGTAGTGGAATAGCGAACATGGCCTATGGCCATCTCCCCGGCCAGGCCGGCCAGTTTCTCCTGCTTGAAAACATTCTCGACCAGGCCCATCCCCTTATGTATTTTAAAATTTCCTTTCTGATTAATACAGATACCGGCACTCTCCTGACCCCTGTGTTGCAAAGAAAGGAGACCTAGATAGGACAGGAAAGGAATGTCACTGGCCCTCTCCGGACAAAAGATACCCAGGACACCACATTCCTCCTTCATCTTGTCCTCTGCCAGATCATAGAATTCTGTCATTGACTAACAGCTCCCTTGTTCTTATTATTACCTGTTTGAACACACTTCCTTAGTCCTGCAATCTTGCCAGCACTTCCCGGTAAGCTTCCTCTACATTACCCATGTCCTTACGGAAACGGTCCTTATCCAGCACTTCATTTGTCTCGCTGTCCCAGAAACGGCAAGTATCCGGTGAAATTTCATCGGCCAGATAAATCTTTCCATTATCATCCCGGCCAAATTCCAGCTTGAAGTCCACTAATTCAATACCCTTCTCCTTCAGGAAGGCGATAAGGACTTCATTTATCTCAAAGGCCATTTTTTTGATTACCTCTAATTCCTCAGCTGTAGCCAATTTTTTACCAAAGATATGATACTCATTCATCAGAGGATCTCCCAGGTCATCATCCTTGAAGTAAAACTCCAGGATGGGGTGTTCCAGTGCCTCTCCCTCCGGGAAACCCAACCTCCTCACCAGGCTGCCGGCAGCAATATTCCTCACCACTACCTCAATGGGTATTATCTCTACCTTCCTGGCCAGCATCTCATCAACAGTAATCAGCTCCACAAAATGAGTGGGGATGCCCTTTTCCTCCAGTAATTTAAAGAATATGGCTGAAATGGCTGCATTCAGCAAACCTTTCTCCTCAATCTCGCCCTTTTTCTTACCGTCAAAGGCTGTTGCAGTATCCTTAAACTTTACTATTACCTTATCCTCATCAGCAGTCTTAAATATTATCTTGGCCTTACCTTCATACATTAACTCTTTTTTCTCCATTCCTGTTTCCCTCCTATATTCCCAATTCTTTTTTCCAGTTTTCCACTACCCTCTCTGTCTTATCAGCAGCAATACCGGTATATCGCTCCGGATTAAGCAGTAAATCCCGTTGCCTTTCTGTAAACCTCTCCCAATAGGTCTTCAATTCATCCTTCTCCAACAGCAGTTCCCGTAAAGGCATCCCCTTTTCCTCTGCCTCCAGGGTCAATCTCCGCACTGCCTCATGGGCATCCGGATGACCGTGGGAAGCCAGCAGTATATAGAGGGGTTCGGCTACAATCATCTCCCTGCTCATGGCAAAGTTCTTCTCCAGATTCTCTCTATCTACCTGCATCCTGCCCAGAACCCTCTGCAATCTCTGCACAGCCATCAGAAGACCTGCTGCAATTTCCGGCAGGAAACGGCTGGAAGCAGAATCAGTCAAATCTCTCTGGTGCTCGGAAATCTGGTCCATATATACTGTTACCATCCCCGGCATGAATTTCTTCCAGAGGCTCTTTACATTCTCATAATTAATGGGATTCCGCTTATGGGGCATAGTGGAAGAACCTACCTGCTCAGCAGCAAAGTATTCCCCCACCTCGCCTATCTCCGAACGCTGTAGGTGGCGCATATCATCACTGAGATTGGCCAGGACCCCGAAACAGGAAACCAGGGCATGGATAAAATCTGTCATGGCTTCCGGCTCAACTATCTGGGTAGAATGGGAACCAGGCTCCAGTCCCAGTTCAGCCAGGACCTCCCTTTCAAATTCCTCTGGATCAGCAAAGAAAAGATGACTGGCATTATAGGCTCCAACGGCACCGGCAATTTTCCCTACCAGCCTCTGGCTCTTCTCCCTAATCTCCCTGATCCTGTTCCCCAGCCTGCTGACATATTCGGCCATAGCAAAACCAAAGGTTATCGGGACTGCATGTTGGCCATGGGTCCTGCCTATCTGCAGGGTATCCTTCTCCCGCAGGGCAATCTCCATCAACAATTTCTCCAGCTCATATAATCTGGGCAGCAGCAGTTTCTCGCTTGCCTCCTTGAAACGGAGGGAATTGGCTGTATCCACTATATCAAAGGAGGTTGTTGTAAAATGCACATAAGGCCTGGCCGCAGGGCTGACCTTCCGCTGGATACAATTGACCAGTGCCCTGATATCATGCCTGGTCTTTCTCTCTTCCTCATAAACCTCCTCCGGAGTAATCTCCTCTATGGCCCCCAGGATCTCCCGGGCTGCCTCCTGGCTGCAGATACCCCTCCTGGCCAGGACCTTAACCAGGGCCCCCTCTACCCTGGCCTGGTATCCTATCCTGGCTTTCTCGGATAAATACTGAGCATATTCCTGGAAATCCTCCCGGGGCAGGGAATAACGGTGGTCCAGAGGACTGATATTCTCAAAAATATTCCGCTTGTACATGTTTAACTACCCCTTTTCTTCAGATACTCCTGATAGCCCAGTCTCTCCACTTCAGCACCGACATCGTCTATCCTTTCCGCCATTGCCTTTTTATACTCTGTAAATCTCTCCTGTAAGGCCTCATCAGCCAGCCCCAGCATCTGTACTGCCAGTAAACCGGCATTCTTCGCCCCATTGATCCCTACAGTAGCAACCGGGACCCCGCCAGGCATCTGGACTATGGAAAATAGGGAATCCAGGCCATTCAGAGTAGAGGTCTTGATGGGCACCCCGATTACAGGCAAAACTGTATGGGCGGCAATTACACCGGGCAGATGGGCTGCACCTCCTGCCCCTGCAATAATTACCTTCAATCCCCTCTCCTCTGCACTCCCGGCATAGCGGAAAAGCTTTTCCGGATTGCGGTGGGCAGATATGACTGTCAGTTCATAGGGAATCTGAAACTCATCCAGTACCTCAGCAGCATCCTTCATTACCGGTAAATCAGAATCACTTCCCATTAGAATACCAACTTTTGCTGTCATGGTAATACACCTCCTGTAAGCTTGCCTGACACTCCTTCTTTAATTATACCATTATATAGATTTCTATATAATATTATCTTATTTATTATCCATCTAGCTATCCCTGAATATTTTCCAGCCGATATCC
>JGI24708J26588_10004110_pt1 | contig 10213 bp, 7 predicted proteins | sample BioPla1DNA2_FD_26588 | JGI IMG/M metagenome (IMG submission 26588) | reverse complement strand
GCCGCTAAGGCCGCATGCTCAGTGGGAAATTCCCCCATAAGTTTTGCCAAATAATATACTCCGTAATTTATGTTGATCTCAGGTTCCTTTAAATCATCCGGTTTAAAGCGTTTACGATTTTGATCAGCCACCCACCGCCCCGTATCGGGCATGATTTGCATGAGCCCCACAGCACCCTTCGGTGATATGGCCTCAGGATTATAGTCGCTTTCCACTTTGATTAAAGCAGCAATTAGTAAGGGATCAACGTCATAATTGTTTCCAACTTCCACAATTAAGTCTAAATAATCAATGGGGAAGAAATATTGTAAGGTAGGTTTTAAAACATAAACAACCAACAAAAGTATGATAACCGCAATAAAAAACAGTCGTTTCAAAGGTCTCATCCTCCTAATCAAATAGATGGGGAGCTTCAGACCGACTCCATTCTCGCAACATATTAATTAGAATCGAAGATTATTCTAGTGCTGAAGATCTTTCCACAAACTGTCTATTTGTTCCCAAGTTTCCCTTATGGTACCGTTATTATAAATCACTTCGTCAGCCAACACCACTTTATGGTCTAGAGGTAATTGGCTCGCAATCATTTGCTTTGCTTCGGAAAGCGAGATATTCGCTCGCTTAACCAATCTTTCCAGTTGAATNTCNGGTTTNACNTAAACAACCCAAACCCGATCAATCCATTCATTCCAACCGACCTCATATAACAGGGGAATTTCGGCAAAAACGATTTTACCTTTTTGTTCAGCTTCGTATGCATCGGATTTTATTAGCTTTAAAACTATAGGGTGAATAATCCTCTCCAAAAGAATGCGCTTTTCTTGATCGGCAAAGATTATTTTCGCCANCAGTTGTCTATTCAGTGTAAGATCGTCCTGAACCACCATGGGAAATACGTCGGCCACTTCCTTCCACCCCAAACCCCGGGGCTCAACTGCCTTCTTAGCATATGCGTCGGCATCAAGAACGACCGCACCGAGATCGCGTAACCGATTTGACACTAAAGTTTTTCCGCTGGCTATTCCTCCCGTAATACCTATCATACTTTACTCCTTTTGACAAATTGGGCAAAAATGACTAGTTCTTCCCGCCACTTTCTTATGCTCTATATTAGTTCCGCATGTGGGACACTTTTCACCTTTTCTTCCGTAAATCTGTAATCTATTTTGGAATGAACCTTCTTGACCATAACCTGTGCGATAATCTCTTAAAGTCGTGCCCTGATTGTCAATGGCATCTTTTAAAACGGTTTGAATTGCCCCATGAAGACGGGTAATCTCTGCTTTTTTTAAAGAGTTGGCAGGACGCTCCGGGTGGATGCCGGACATAAACAAACTTTCATCAACGTAAATGTTGCCCAATCCCGCAATCAAGCTTTGATTTAATAAAACCGATTTAATTTTAGTACTTCGTTTATGCACAAAATCGCTTAAAACTTCAGGAGAAAACTCCTTGGAGAGGGGTTCAATCCCTAAGTTAAATAGTCCCTTTACTTGTTCGTAGTTCCCCTTTGATACAAGATCAATGGTGGCAAACTTACGAACATCCTCAAATCGCAACTCATCGCCCGTCTCAAAGCCAAAGATTACGGAAGTATGCTTAGCTAAAGGTATGCTTTGATCTGAATAATAAATCAAGCGACCTGTCATGCGCAAATGGATTACTAACTCACGATTATCTTTCAAACTAAAAATCAAATACTTTCCGCTTCTTTTTATTTGTGAAAATTCATTTCCGATTAAAGCAGACTTAAAATCCGCGGAGGAAATGTGTTGCAAAATTCGTTCGTAATTAACTTGCACAGTAATTATGGGTTTATTTAAAACCACAGGCAAAAGTGAACGCCTTACGGTTTCGACTTCCGGTAATTCAGGCATATTTCTACTCCTTAAATTCAAAGGCCTGCATATCTCTCCAATTTAATCCGTGGACAACTTCTACTAATAGAGGCACGTCCAGCGAAACAACATTTTCCATCTCTTTTCTAATTATCTCCGCCGCCGTCTCTATTTCCTTCTCAGGCACCTCAAAAACTAGTTCGTCATGCACTTGTAATAATAGTTTAGTGGTTAAGTCGGCTTTTTTCAACGCTTTATCAACATTTAGCATGGCAAGTTTAATTATATCCGCTGCGCTACCCTGTATCGGTGAGTTCATGGCTGTTCGGGCAGCGAAGTTACGTGCAGCATAATTTCTGCTTTTTAGACCCGGTAAATAGCGTCTCCGCTTAAAGAGGGTTTCCACATAACCCTTTTCCGTACCCATCTCCACAGATCGGTCTAAATAGGTCTTCACGCCGGGATAACGATGGAAATATGAATCAATGTACTCCTGTGCTTGGGCCCTGGTTAAATTGATTCCCTTAGCCAAACCAAAACTGCTTATTCCATAAACAATCCCGAAATTAATGGCTTTCGCGGCATTGCGATCTTCAGAAGAAACATCATCAATATTTTTACCAAATACTTCTGCCGCTGTTTGGGCATGAATATCTTGTCCACTACGAAAGGCCTTTAATAACGTTTCATCTTGAGATAAATGGGCCAAGAGCCTAAGTTCAATCTGTGAGTAGTCGGCACCTAGCAAAACATGATTAGAAGATGCCACAAATGCTTCGCGAATTCTTCTGCCTTCCTCTGTACGCACCGGAATGTTCTGCAAGTTTGGATGTGTACTGCTTAGTCTGCCTGTGGCCGTAACCGTTTGGTTGAAGGTGGTATGAATCCTTTTAGTTTTTGGTGAAATTAATTCTCCCAATGCGTCGGCGTAGGTTGATTTCAATTTAGCCACTTGGCGAAACTCCAAGACATTTTGCACTATTTTATGGTGACTTAATTCTTCCAAAACATCGGCACTTGTGGAAGGGCCTGTCTTGGTTCTTTTTAGAACGGGAAGCCCCAATTTATCAAAAAGAATTACACCCAATTGTTTTGGAGAGTTAATATTGAATTCTTCTTCCGCTTCTTGATAGATTTCTTCTGTTAATTTAGCCAGAGTTTCTTCTAAGTCTCGGGAAATTTCTTGAAGTTTTTCAGGATCAACTACAATCCCATTATATTCCATCATAGCGAGTAGAGGAATTAAAGGCAACTCAATATCTTCATAAAGCGATAACAGATCGTCTTTTTCTAAACTTTTTTGCACCTTAGGTGCTATGGTTTGTAACAAACGCAAGAAAGCCACTTCGTATTCGAGCTCTGATTCGTTTAAGGTTGTTGACGCCTCTTCAAAGTGGGAGGCAATGGCTGCAAAGTCCCAGCGTTGTTCCGGATTGAGGCAATAAAGTGCAACTTCTAAATCAAAAAATACACTTACCTCTTCTTTTGCACTACCCAAAAGGTGTAAAATTACTTTACCATTATGACAATAAAGCTTTTTAGAAGCTAGAGCTTCTCTTAGTGCTCNTTGGTTATGATCAACTTCATCGTTGGTTAAAACCCAAAGATTATCGTCAAAAGCCATAAGCAGACTTTTATGCAAATCGGAAGCACTTGAGTAAACTTCGGATGCCTTATTTAGTTGAGACCAGAAAGTATCGGGGTCTGTTGAAAACTGTCCGTAAGAAAGATCCCAGCTTTCGGTGTATTTAGTTTTATCACCGGAAATCTCGGGCAAACGATCTAGTAAGGTTTTGAATCCCAAGTGTTGAAAAAGCTCGTGCACATCGCCATAATTAACCTCCGCTTGCTTGTTTAAGTCTACCTCAATTGCGACGTCCCGCTTGATTGTGGCCAGATCGCGACTTAAATAGGCCTGGTCTTTAAATTCAACCAAGCGCTCTTTTAACTTTCCTTTAAGCTCGGAAATATGCTCATAGACGCCATCAATATTTTCATAACTGGCAAGGAGTTTTAGGGCAGTTTTTTCTCCAACACCGGGCACACCGGGAATATTATCGGAACTATCACCCATGAGTCCCTTTAATTCAAGCACTTGCCCGGGTGTTACTCCATATTCCTTTAAAAGAGTTTCTTCATTTATTGATTCCGTTTCAGTGATTCCCCTCTTAGTAAACAAAACAGTGGTTTGATCTGAAACTAATTGAAAAGCGTCTCTATCNCCTGTGACGATGCATACTTCAAAACCTTCTGCTTCACCTTGTTTACTGATGGTGCCGATTAAATCGTCAGCTTCATAACCTTGCTTTTCNACATGGGCGATATCCAGAACATCAAGCACTTTCTTCATAAGGGGGATTTGCGGTCTTAAGTCGTCAGGCATACCCTTGCGATTTGCCTTATATTCATCGTATTTTTCGTGCCTAAAGGTGGGTCCGGACATATCAAAAGTAACCAAGATTTGATCCGGATCGTAATCTTCTCGCAGACGAAACAGCATCATGGTCAAACCGTATACGGCATTTGTAGGATCGCCGCTTGCATTTGTCAGGGGCGGCAGGGCATAAAAGGCCCTATTAATTAAACTGTTCCCGTCGATAAGAAACAAACGTTTTTTCACAAAAAGTACCCCCTTCTCTATCTAAAGCCTATTCAACACTGAAGTGTAAAAACCTGCCTTAACTGGGTAAAGCCCCCCTAACTGGAGACCATTACATAGAGGGCATCCCTTGCTATTATCGAATCAAAGAGTGTAGAATAAATTTAGCTTAATAGAAAAGGAGTAATTTTATGCGACTCAGATCATTTAAAAACTCAGCTTTAGTCATAATACTTCTCTTTGCTTTTATATTCAATGCCACACCAAGCCGAGCTTCTTTTGATGATATTGAAAATAATTGGGCAGAAGAATCCATCTTATCCTTGGAAGAGCAGGGTCTTTTCGTTGACCTTTGGAGTGATGAATTTCTTCCCCATGGTTCAATAACCCATGCCACTGCCTTAGACTTGGTTACTAGANCATTTGATCTAACGGAGGAAGAAAGGGAAGCATTAAATGACTGGCTGAGTGATCTTTTAGTAGGTCACGATGAAGGAATTACACGGGGTGAATTTGCGGCCTTGGTGGCGAATCCTTTAGGTCTGGGAACAAAAAGCGATGCGCCTAAGATGAGTTATCCAACTTTTGCAGATTTAAGAGCTGATTATCCCGGATTTTTAGCAATTGAATTCTTACAGCAGCTTAAACTGTTTCCCAGTCATATGTTAGGACGTTTTGAACCTTATCGTTTAATAACCAGAAGTGAAATGGCCCATATTCTAGACCATGCCTTGCAATATGAACAAATTGAGGGCGTAGTATCTGAATTTGATCATGATGAAAAAATGGTACTACAAATTGACGAAGAAGAAACCGAAATAAAACTTGCTACTGATACCATGTACATGACTGACCTTGACATAATCAGCGANGAAGTGGCGAAGGAATCCTTAATAACAAAGGGTGACCGTGTTAAAGCACTCACTAAAGATCAGACTGCCTTAGTGATTAATTTGGAAAAGGAAAATGCAAGCCTTGCCTTACTTCGCGGCTTTAACAAATTGGGTCAAGCTGTGGCTGACGTCCTNACGCCCGCGCAAGTATCCGCCCTTATTTCAGGAGACTGGGAACAATTAGGCGAGGAAGTTCGCTATGAGGTTTATCAAGAATTAGTTGAACGGGGTTTGAATCCTTGGGAAGCGGAAGCATTGATGAAACAAGAATGGTCTTCATTGCAAAACATGGTTGAAGATCGTTTAACCCAAGAGGCAGCCGATTATCTACAAGTTGCTCCGGAGCTAATTGATGCCGCGGTTAGACAAGAATGGTCTAAGCTATTAGAATATGCCCAAGTTGAGCTCGCGCAACGTTTGCTCACCAGTGAATGGTTAAATGGAATCATTCCCAACTAAGCATATTAGTTAGTATCGGTCCATTCCAATCTTAATTGATCATGGGGATAACTAACCCGCAATTTACTTGCAGGAAGATAAAAGTTGCCCCAAAAGCTTAATACTTCGATTTTTTCAGGAATTAGATTGCGACTTATATTATCAGAGTTAATATAAATTTCACCACAATGAATCAAAGCCTTGCCCAAGTATTCTTCTCCCGCATAGACATGAGGACTGTGTAGTGTTAAGAAGCCTTGGGCTTTGCTATACCTAAAACCGGTTAGCTGCTCATAGATGGATAGGGGTAGAAAATACTGTTCACCCCATTTTTTTAGATCCGTGAAATATTCTAATTTTGGATCTAAAATAAAATCGAAGGGCAAATAGTATGTGTCATCAACCTCCACAGCGTTGAGATCTATTTCGGTTCCATCAAGTTTTAGGGATAAGGCCCACGCCATTGGCGAAGGTCTTGCAGTCGGTGTATCAATTAATTCGTTAATGATCGGCCAAAACACCCCGTTCCAGCCTTTGTGTTCAAGTTCAATTAAAAGTTGCTCGTGACTTGTGTCACGGTTGTATAAATCAGGATAAACTGTAATAGTTTTGGTATGCAAGAGTGGATCTTCGAGTAAAAGGACAGTTTGATAAATTATCTCAACGGGAGTCCCCACTTTAACTAAAGAACTTAGCTTCTCCACGTCTTCGTTTCGCATACGTATACAACCTGCAGAAGCCGCCTTTCCAATTGACTGAGGTACATTTGTGCCATGAATTCCATAACCGGGCATATCCAAACCCAACCAGCGAGATCCCACTGGGTTATCAGGTCCCGGAGGAATTGGCTCGAGGCCGTACTCCGCCATTTTTGGTGGGTAGTAAGTTGGATCTACTACGTTATTAATTATTCTGGTGGGTCCCAAAACTGAAGGTTTTAACTCACTACCTACGCCGATGGGAAAACTTTTGACCTGTACACCGTATTCATAAAGATATAAAGTAAACGCGGGAACATTGATTACTATTTTAGTTTCTCCCTGGGCAATTGCAGTAAATAGATTCATTATTACAAGTAGGCTAAAAATGATTACTGAATATTTTTTACCCATTTAAAATATCTCCTCCTCCATTCCTTGTAAGTATGTGAAACGGAGAAGGAGATTATGCTTTGATTACTCCACTAGCAATAATTAACTGCAGCGACTAAAACCGCAGTCTAGGCAGGTTGAACAACCACTTTCTTCCACCATGTTGCCACTGCACTCCGGACAAATTTCGCCCTTAAAAACAGAGCTTTCAGAGGTCGTCTCAGATGCCGAATCGTTAGCGATTGGAGGATTCATGGGCCTATCGTTGTTTGTATTTTCTTGTTGCTTAATATATTCATCAAGAACTTGGGCTATTGCATCGGGGCAAGAAAGCACTTGTTTTCCATCTTGCCAAATGGGATGAGGACAACGAATTCCCTTGAGCTGTTTTACCACCTGCTCAGGTTGCACTCCGGAGCGTAAAGAAAGGGAAATTAATCTGGCAGTAGCTTCAGAGAAAGCGCCTGCGCAGCCCCCAGCCTTACCTATAGTTGTAAACACTTCGCAAATCCCTTGTTCATCGGCGTTAATAGTTACATATAATGTACCGCAACCCGTCTTGATGCGAATGGTCTGACCCGTTGTTACAGCCGGTCGCTTTCTTGGAGAAGAAGATGCTTCGTCTTTATCCTTTTCGGTGGCGTCTTGCTTGTGTCCAACAGTTAGTACCTCACCTTCCCTGGAACCGGCTCGATAAACGGTAACGCCTTTGCAACCTAAATCGTAAGCGAGTTCATAAACCTCTTTAATATCTTCTTTTGTTGCTTCTTTGGGAAAATTCACGGTTTTGCTCACCGCATTGTCCACAAACTCCTGAAAAGCGGCTTGCATGCGTATATGCCATTCGGGCGTCACTTCATAAGCGGTGACAAAAATGTCCCTAAGTGCTGAAGGTATCTGTTCAAGATCTCGAACATTACCCGTCGCGGCAACTTTTTCTACGAGATCATCTGCATACAAACCTTCTTCTCGCAAGATTTCTTCGAATTGGGCATTAACTTCAATTAAGCGGTCGTCATCCATNACGTTACGCGTAAATGCTAAGGCAAAGATGGGCTCAATTCCACTGGAGCAACCGGCGATGATTGAGATGGTTCCCGTGGGAGCAATGGTGGTGACGGTGGAGTTTCGCATNGGTTTTCCTGTTTTCTCAAAGATACTTCCTTTATAATTAGGGAAAGAACCACGTTCTTCGCCTAGTTGAACAGAAGCGGCATGTCCCTTAGTTTGAATAAACCTCATGATCTCTCGACCTAGCTCCACACCCTCCTCGCTATTATAAGCAATGCCTAAGCGCATCAAAAGATCAGAAAAGCCCATTACACCCAAACCAATTTTTCTATTAGCTTTGGTCATCTCTTCTATTGCCGGAATGGGGTATTTATTCACATCTATGACATTGTCTAAGAAACGAACCGATATCTCCACAACTTCCTGTAGGCGATCCCAATTTACGACCCACTCAGTCCCTTTACGTTTGGCCATGGTTGATAAGTTAATCGAACCTAAATTACAACTTTCGTTGGCCAAAAGTGGTTGCTCACCACATGGGTTTGTGGCTTCGATCTCTCCGACAAGTGGCGTTGGATTTGCCCGATTCATACGATCTAAAAAGACTATACCGGGCTCACCATTTTTCCAGGCCATCTCCACTATTAGTTCAAAGACTTCCCGGGCATTCAATTCTTTAACGGTTTCACCTGAACGGGGATTAATAAGTGCATAATTTTTATTGGAGTTTACCGCCTCCATGAAGTCTTCAGTAATCCCCACCGAAATATTAAAGTTAGTAATCTGAGAGGTATCTTCTTTACTTTGAATAAATTCAATTATATCAGGATGATCAACTCTCAAAATTCCCATGTTGGCACCGCGCCGTGTACCGCCTTGTTTAATGGCGTCTGTTGCGGCGTTATAACATTTCATAAACGATACGGGTCCACTGGCCACCCCACCTGTGCTACTTACCACGTCTGAATTGGGACGAAGGCGAGAAAAGCTAAAACCGGTTCCCCCACCTGATTTTTGAATAAGAGCGGTGTTCTTTAGCGTTTCGAAAATACCCTCCATGGAATCTTCAATTGGTAGCACAAAGCAAGCTGCTAATTGTTGCAAATCCCTACCCGCGTTCATTAACGTGGGGCTGTTCGGTAGAAATTCAAGGTTATTCATTATTTCGAAGAATTTTTCTTCCCATGTCGGATCCGTTTCATGCTGGGCAATATTTTTAGCTACTCTGCGTAGCATATCCTCCGGTGTTTCAACAAGTTTGTTATCGATTTTTGCGAGATAACGACGTTCTAGAACGGTACGAGCGTTATTAGATAGTTGCACAAAGACTTCCCCCTTAAACATATACTAAGTATTGTATTATTGCTTTACAATTATACTACATGTGGTATGGTTTGGCAATAAAAAAATCTGAGTATCTTTAGGATACTCAGATTAAGCTCTTGTACTTAATTTGCTTTTGCCATATTCTCTTCTTTTGCACATTGTGCACACAGACCGTAAAACTCCAAGCGGTGGCCTCTGATCTTAAAGTCACCCATCTGCTCGGCTTTNTGTTCTAATTCATCCATGGCTGACATATGAATATCTTCAATAATATCACATTTTTCACATACAAAATGGTAATGTTGATGAGCATTCGCGTCAAAACGAGAATGGGTACTTCCGAAACAGAGTTCTTGAATTTCTCCGTGTTCACTTAGGGTTTTAAGATTACGATATATTGTTCCTAAACTCACATGGGGCATCTGTTTGCGAACTTCTTGGTATACCCAATCGGCCGTGGGATGGCACGTTGTATTGCGAAGAACGTCTAAAATAACCTCACGTTGTTTAGTTTTTCGAACAAAGCCTTTTGGTTTCACTCCATCATCCCCCCATCCTATTGCGAAGTCTTACTATTAGTTTACCATTTTACTAAGTAAAGTCAAGGCAAAAAAGCCTTGCAAATCGGCTATCTTCGTGTTAGAATTACTTATGTTACATGCACTTAAACACGCCGAAGTGGTGGAATTGGCATACACGTACGACTCAAAATCGTATGGGCTTCGCCCGTGAGGGTTCGAGTCCCTCCTTCGGCACCATAAGAAAATAGACCCCAGTTTAGCTGGGGTTTTGTCTTTTTTTAGAAGAAAATTGATCATCAGTTGATCATCACCCATAATTTGGAATAGAATAATTAGTCGATCGCCACTATCAATGTACGTATCGACTGATTAAGAATTGCACCGGGCTTCAAATAAAAAAACACCTCCTATTATCCAAAAGACAATAGGAAGCGTGTAGCCGATTCGTGGATCACCTTACTGCACACAAGGTGGATCCTAATTTTAGATTACTCAG
>JGI24708J26588_10004109_pt1 | contig 10216 bp, 9 predicted proteins | sample BioPla1DNA2_FD_26588 | JGI IMG/M metagenome (IMG submission 26588) | reverse complement strand
TTATAGGTCCAAGACCAGCCCTTTGGAACCAGTATGACCTTATCGCTGAAAGGGATAGGTATGGTGCTAATGATATACCTGTAGGCTTAACAGGCTGGGCTCAGATAAATGGTAGAGATGAGCTGCCTATTGAGGATAAGGCAAGGCTAGATGGAGAATATGTACAAAGAAGAAGCCTGTGGTTTGACTTCATTTGCTTTCTAGGATCATTTACTGCAGTTCTCAAGAGAAAAGGTGTAATAGAGGGCGGGACAGGTATTATAGCAAAAATGAAACAAGATAAAGTGGAAACTAAGGACTCAAGCTCTCTAGATAATATTGGCCTATAGTTTAGAGAGGTATATAAATGAAGAAAATACTGATTACAGGCAAAGACAGCTACATAGGTACTTCATTGGAAAAGTGGTTATCACAATGGCCTGAAAAATACATAGTAGATACAGTAGATATGATAGGTGACGCTTGGAAAGAGAAGGACTTTTCTGGGTATGATGTGGTTTTTCATGTGGCAGGGATAGCTCATATAAAAGAAACTGCTGATAATCAGGACCTTTACTATAAAGTGAACAGGGATTTGGCTTATGAAACTGCTCAAAAAGCAAAACAAGAGGGAGTAGAGCAGTTTATTTTTCTGAGTTCAATGAGTGTATATGGTATCGAGAATGGTGTCATTGATAAGAGTACGCCACTTAAGCCGAATAGTGCTTATGGTAAGTCAAAGATTGAAGCAGAAAATTCAATCAATAAGCTTCAAGATGATTCGTTCACTGTAGCAACACTAAGACCGCCTATGGTCTATGGCAAGGGATGCAGAGGCAACTATCCAAGGTTAGTAGGACTAGCTCTCAAGACGCCGATTTTTCCAAAGGTAGACAATAAGCGAAGTATGATCTACATAGATAACTTATCAGAGTTTGTTAAGCAGCTCATTGATAACAGAAGTGGAGGATTGTTCTTTCCACAGAATGCTGAGTATGTGAATACCAGCGAGATGGTGAGGCTAATTGCTGAGGCTCATTGTAAGGGAATGGTAATGACTAAGTTGTTTAATCCCTTATTAAGTCTACTAAATCTAAGTATGGTGAATAAGGTATTTGGTGACTTGGTGTATGACATGAGTATGTCTGAATATAAAAGTGATTATAGAATATGTGAGTTTAGAGAAACGATTAAAAAGACTGAATTGAGGTAGGGAGAACCAGTATGAAAAAGAGAAAGGATATACTTTTTTTATGTCAGTTCTTTTATCCTGAATATATATCCTCAGCAACATTACCTTATGATACTGCAAAAGCGTTGAGTCAAGAAGGGTTTAGTGTAGGCGTTTTGTGTGGCTATCCAAAAGAATATAATGACAGTAAAAATGTTTTGCTGAAAGAAAATCATGATGGCATAGAAATAAGAAGACTGAAATATCTACAAATGAAACGAAGCAATTTTTTTGGACGATTAATTAACTATTTTTCCTTCACAGCATCAGTGCTAACCAGATTTTTTAGTATCAGAAACTATAAAACTATAATTGTATATTCTAATCCGCCAATTTTGCCGATGATAGCTACATTGGCTAGTAAGGTATTTGGGATAAAAATGATTTTTGTAAGTTATGATATCTACCCTGAAATAGCAATTAGAACTAATACAATTAGTGAGAGCAGTGTTATTAGTAAGACAATGAGATTTATCAATCGCTCTTTATATAAAAATGTTACAAAAGTAGTTGCTCTCTCATATGATATGAAAAGCTTTCTAATAAGACATAGAAGTCAACTTAATGAAAATCAAATAGTTGTTATACCGAATTGGTTTAAAGATAAAAAAACACTAAATACCGAAGAATCTTACAAAAACATGTTATTCAAAGATGTTAAGGCGAAAGAAAAACTGGTTATTTCTTACTTTGGAAATATGGGAATAGCACAGGACTTAAACACGTTGATAGAAGCAATAAAGCAATTTAAAAATGATGAGGATGTTGTATTTGTTTTTGCAGGACATGGGAATAAGCTTCCATATTTAAATGATGTTGTAGATAAAGCAGGGCTTAAAAATGTAATTATTTATGAGTTCTTACACGGTGAAGATTTTCAAGATGCATTAAACATTAGCGATGTATTTGTAGTTTCATTAGAAAAAGGTTTAACAGGTTTGGCTGTACCTAGCAAAACTTATAGTTATATGATGGCAGGTAAACCTGTCATTGCCATAATGGATACCGATTCAGACATATCTAAAGACTTAATAGAGAATAATGCTGGTTTTGCAATCGAAGTAGGAGAGGTAGAAAATCTCGTTAATGCTATAAAGGAGCTCAAGAAAGACCAACAGTTAAGAAAAGAGATGGGATTAAATATCAGACGAGTATTTGCAGAAAAGTATACAACTGAAAAGGCTACTTCGAAATATGTGGATATGATAAAAGGAGTATTGGAGGAAAAATAATGTTTAAAGATAAAACCTTGTTAATTACTGGTGGAACAGGATCTTTTGGTAACGCAGTAATGAAAAGATTCTTAGATACAGACATAAAAGAGATTCGCATCTTTTCTCGTGATGAGAAGAAACAAGATGATATGAGAAAACTTTATAAAAATGATAAATTAAAGTTCTACATAGGAGATGTAAGAGACCTTGCAAGTGTTAAGAACGCAATGCATGGCGTAGATTATATCTTCCATGCTGCAGCCCTTAAACAAGTGCCTTCTTGCGAGTTCTTCCCACTTGAAGCTGTAAAGACTAATGTGCTAGGTACAGATAATGTACTTACAGGTGCGATTGAGATGGAAGTTAAAAAGGTAATTTGTCTTTCAACAGATAAGGCTGCTTATCCGATTAATGCAATGGGAATCTCAAAAGCTATGATGGAGAAAGTTTTCGTAGCAAAATCAAAAACTGTTGATCCTGAAATGACATTGATCTGTGGAACAAGATATGGAAATGTTATGGCTTCAAGAGGATCAGTTATTCCTTTATTCATTGAACAAATTAAGAATGGACAACCTTTAACAGTAACAGACCCAAACATGACAAGATTTTTAATGAGTCTTGAAGAAGCTGTAGAGCTTGTAGTATTTGCTTTCCAAAATGCAGAAGCAGGGGATATTATGGTTCAGAAATCCCCGGCATCAACTATTGGGGATTTGGCTCAAGCAGTTAAAGAGCTGTTTAATGCGGATAACGAAATAAAAGTAATTGGAACTCGTCATGGGGAAAAGCTTTATGAAACCCTCCTTACAAAAGAAGAGCATGTAGTGGCAAAAGACATGGGTGGCTTCTACAGAGTACCTGCTGATAATAGGGATTTAAACTACGACAAATACTTTGTTGAGGGAGATCAAAAACTTTCATCACAAGAAGAGTACAATTCACATAACACAGAGAGGCTTAACATAGAGCAGATTAAGGAGAAGTTATTACAACTTGATTATGTTAAAGAAGAATTAGAGAGTTGGGATAGATAATGAAAATATTAGTCACTGGCGCTAAAGGCTTTATAGGAAAAAATTTAATAGCAGAACTTAAGAATAGAAATTACACCGATATTTTTGAGTTTGATAAAGAAACTGATTCTAATTTACTAGATGATTATTGCAAAGAAGCTGACTTTGTGTTTCATCTTGCAGGGGTAAACCGCCCAAAAGAACAATCGGAGTTCATGGAAGGAAATTTTGGATTTACTTCAGAATTATTAAATACTTTAAAGAAACACAATAATACCTGCCCCGTTATGATTTCCTCTTCTATTCAAGCTGAGATTAACAATCCTTATGGTGAAAGTAAAAAAGCTGGTGAAGACTTACTGTTTAATTATAGTAAAGAAACTGGAGCAAAGGTATTGGTTTATAGATTTCCTAACGTATTTGGGAAATGGTGCCGACCAAATTATAATAGTGCTGTTGCGACATTTTGTCATAACATAACACATGACTTACCTATCCAAGTGAATGATCCAAGTGCAGTAATGAACCTTGTTTATATAGATGATGTAGCAAATGAACTTATTAATGCTTTAGAAGGCAAAGAAAATAAAGTAGGAGATTTTTGTGAAGTACCTGTTGCACACACAGTTACTCTGGGAGAGATTGTTAATTTGATTTATTCCTTCAAGAAAAGTAGAGAAGATAGATCAGTTCCAAACATGTCAGATGAGTTTATTAAAAAGCTTTACAGCACATATTTAAGTTATTTACCTGAAGATAAATTTTCTTATGAATTAAAGATGAATGTAGACCAGAGAGGCTCCTTTACAGAGTTTATTAAAACTCCTGATAGAGGACAAGTTTCAGTAAACATATCTAAACCAGGAATTACAAAAGGGAACCACTGGCATCACACTAAAAATGAAAAATTCTTAGTAGTAAGTGGCAAAGGGGCTATTCGTTTTAGGAAAATAGATTCAGAGGAAGTAATAGAGTACTTTGTAAGTGGAGATAAAATGGAAGTCGTAGATATACCTACAGGCTATACACATAACATTGAAAATTTAGGGGAAGCCGATATGGTCACAATAATGTGGGCTAATGAAGCTTTCGACCCTGAAAAACCAGACACTTACTTTTTGGAGGTATAACGGATGAAAAAACTAAAAGTCATGACAGTTGTAGGTACTAGACCTGAGATTATTAGGCTGTCAGCTGTAATAAATAAATTAGAAGAATCAGAAGCGATTGAACATGTACTTGTTCATACAGGTCAAAACTATGACTATGAACTTAATGAAGTGTTTTTTAATGACTTTAAATTAAAGAAACCAGATTATTTTTTAAATGCTGCTACGGGAACGGCAGTAGAGACAATCGGAAATATTCTAGTAAAGATAGATCCAGTTTTAGATGAAGTAAAGCCAGATGCATTCCTTGTACTAGGGGACACTAATAGCTGTTTATGTGCAATAGCGGCAAAGAGAAAGCATATTCCGATTTTCCATATGGAAGCAGGGAATAGGTGCTTTGACCAGAGAGTGCCAGAAGAGACAAATAGAAAGATTGTAGATCATACTGCAGATATTAACTTAACATATAGTGATATTGCAAGAGAGTATCTATTAAGAGAAGGACTTCCTGCAGATAGAGTTATTAAAACTGGTAGCCCAATGTTTGAGGTCCTTAATTCTAGAAAAGAAGACATTGAGAGATCGGATGTACTTGAAAGGTTAGGGCTTGAAACAGAGAAATACTTTGTAGTTTCTGCTCATAGAGAAGAGAATATCAGCTCTGAAGAAAATTTCATGGATTTAGTAGAAAGCTTAAATACAATAGCAGATAAATATCAGATGCCTTTGATCGTGAGTACCCATCCAAGAACAAGAAAAATGATTGAAGAAAAAGGTATTGTGTTTAATCCATTGGTGAAGACAATGAAACCACTTGGTTTTAACGACTATGTAAAGCTTCAAAAGTACGCTAAGGCAGTTTTAAGTGATAGCGGCACAATAAGTGAAGAGTCATCAATTCTAGGATTTAGGGCACTCAATATTAGACAAGCACACGAAAGGCCTGAGGCAATGGAAGAAGCTTCAGTAATGATGGTTGGACTTAAGAAAGATAGAATTCTTCAGGGGCTAGAAGTTTTAGAGACTCAAGAAAAAGATACATTGCGACTGGTTGCAGATTATAGTATGCCAAATGTGTCTGATAAGGTGCTTAGAATAATTTTGTCGTATACAGATTATGTAAATAGAGTGGTTTGGGGGAAATAGATAATGAAAGTATTGCAGATTAATTCCGTTTGTGGAATTGGTAGCACTGGAAGAATTGCTATAGATATTCATAATATCTTAATTGAACAAGGTCATGAGAGTTATATCGCATACGGGAGAAATCTGCCGAAGAACTGTGATAATGTGATAAGAATTGGGACAAAAATTGACAATTATACTCATGTACTAAAAACAAGATTACTAGATAAGCATGGGTTTGGGTCTAAACAAGCAACCATAGAATTCATTAATAAAGTGAAAAAGCTAAATCCAGATATAATTCACCTGCACAATATTCATGGATACTATATTAATATTGAGATTTTATTTGACTATATTAAAGAAGCAAAAAAACCTGTAGTATGGACACTTCACGATTGTTGGAGTTTTACTGGCCATTGTTCTTATTTTGACTATTTAGGGTGTAACAAATGGAAAACTGGGTGTTTTGAGTGTCCACAAAAAAATGAATATCCTAAAAGTCTAATTTTAGATAATTCGGACTGGAATTACAGTAAAAAGAAAGAAATATTTACTGGTGTTAAAAACCTTACTATAGTTACACCTTCACAATGGTTGGCGGATTTAGTACAGGAATCATTTCTTAATGAATATCCATTAAAGGTTATAAATAACGGGATAGACTTAAATGTGTTTAAGCCAACAGAAAATAGTTTCAGAGAAAAATATGACTTGCAAGATAAATTCATTATCTTAGGAGTTGCTAACATTTGGACTCATAGAAAGGGCTTGAAGTATTTTATAGAAATGTCTGAAGTGTTGGAAAAAGATGAAAGAATTGTCCTTGTTGGACTTTCTGAAAAACAGTTAAAAGAAATCCCTAATAACATAATTGGAATTTCAAGAACTAATAACGTTGAAGAATTAGTGGAAATCTACTCAAGTGCTGATGTTTTTGTTAATCCTACTCTTGAAGATAATTTTCCTACAACAAATTTAGAAGCTCTCGCTTGTGGAACACCAGTAGTTACTTTTGATACGGGGGGGAGTCCTGAGAGTATAGATAAAAACACCGGATTTGTGGTTCAAAAAGGCAACATTAATGAACTTTTATACAAAATTAGAAGTTTAACTAAGAGATCGAATGATGAAATAAAGGAAAGTTATGAAGCAACGAAAAATAGAGCTAGAGATATATTTAATAAAGACGATAAATTTAAAGAATATGTCGAACTATACAACAATTCGATTGAATGTTGTTAGTGGATTATCTTAACATGAAATGATGGTGAAATTAATGAATAATAATATAACAACGATCAGAAATAAAAACAGAACAGTAAATTTTAGGATTTTACCCAAGGTGTCTAATAGTGTTAAGAAGGTTGGAAAATACGCGATAAATTTGTTTTTTTTACTCGTATTAATGATTACTTTATTGGTAGGGGATATAGAGATAAATAAGCAAATATTTTCTTGGAGTATATTAATACTTTCAATATATTTAGTAATTAAAGCTAAAGAAAATATGGGGCTATTTATAGTTTATTCACTATAGTTAGTGGAAGAGGCGAATATAAAATTTAACTTTAATAGTAAGGTTGTAGAAAACACTACAATGCTATATTTATATACATTTGCAAAAATTATTTTCCCGTTGATAACTTTGCCTTATTTAACTCGGGTTTTAAGTTTGAACACATATGGTATGGTTAGCTTTGTAAAAGCTTATATGGTATATATTCAATTATTTGTAGATTTTGGATTCATTTTATCCTCAGTGAAAGAAATTGTTAGGGCAAACAAAAATAATGAATTAATTGGTCTGATAGTTGGTCAAACAATAGTAGCCAAAATAATTCTATCGTGTATTAGTATAGTGGTTACTTTTTTCTTAATATTTATGATTGATACTTTACAAGATAATATATTATTTACATTTCTATCACTTTTAGTAATAGTAGTTTCTAGTTTTTTATTAGATTTTTTATTTCGCGGAATTGAAGAAATGAAAATATTTACTTTTTCATTCATATTAATGAAAGCTATATCAACCCTACTTATTATATTATTAGTAAAGAAAGACTCTCATGTATTATTAATACCAGTTTTCGATTTGTTGAGTTCATTAGTTGCAATTTTATATACATGGACTAAAATTAAAGAATTAAATATTCTCATACGTTTTGAGAGTTTGAAAAAAAGTATCTTTATGATTAAAGAGTCATTAACATACTTCTTGTCAAATGTTGCTACAACAGCTTTCGGTGCTTTTAACACCTTATTAATTGGAATGGTAATGTCTAACGATCAAGTTGCTGTTTGGAGTGTAGCTTTATATGTCATATCAGCGATTAATGCCTTATATTCACCAATCGTCAATGGTATATATCCTAATATGATTAGAACAAAATCGATCACATTTATTAAGAAAACATTATTTATATTTATGCCAATAGTTATAATAGGAAGTACTTTTCTTTTTTTGCTTTCAGATTTTGTGATTTTTGTTATGGCTGGTGAACAATATGCTCAAGCTTCATTAATATTAAAATTACTAATACCAGTGCTGGTTTTCTCTTTTCCAAGTATGATACTCGGATGGCCTACATTGGGGGTCATTGGAAAAGAAAAAGAAGTAATGTTTACAACAGTTATTACTGCAATAGTACAGGTTTCAGGGCTACTACTTATAGTATATATTGGGGAAATATCACTTATACAGGTAGCATTTTTTAGATCTATTACCGAACTTCTAATGCTTCTATTAAGATGGGGGTATGTCCATAGATATAAGATAGATTTTGATTGATTACATTAATACAGATGGTGCTAACAATTAATTTAAACAATTTTTATTGAGGGATCCTATAGATTTGAATTGATTTCTAAAATGAGGGAGGGAAGATAAATGCCAATACTAATAACCGGAGGAGCTGGCTACATAGGCAGCCATACTGTTAAATATTTTCAAAATCAAAATGAAGAGATCATCGTTGTCGATAATCTCCAAAGTGGCCATGAGACTTCTATTGATGTGGATCATCTGTATAAAATCGATATTAGAGATAAAGAAGACCTAGACAAGGTGTTTAAGAATCATAGCATCGAAGCTGTTATTCACTTTGCTGCGAACTCCCTAGTTGGAGAGAGTATGGAAAGGCCATATGAATATTATCATAACAATGTTTATGGGATGCTATGTCTTCTTGATGTGATGAAAGAGAACAATGTAAATAAGATTGTATTCTCGTCAACAGCAGCTACATATGGCGAGCCAAAGAGTATTCCAATCATGGAATCAGATGCGACAAGTCCAACTAACACCTATGGTGAGACAAAACTTGCCATGGAAAAGATGATGAAGTGGTTTGACCAGGCTTATGGTACAAAGTATGTGTCACTTAGATACTTCAATGCTGCAGGAGCATACGAGACAGGTGAGATAGGTGAAGACCATTATCCAGAGACACATCTTATTCCACTTATCCTACAAGTTCCACTTGGAAAACGTGATAAGATTTATATGTTTGGAGGTGACTATCCAACTGAAGATGGAACATGCGTGAGAGACTATATTCATGTTATGGATCTTGCTTCAGCTCATTATAAAGCACTTGAATATCTAAGAAATGAAAATGACAGCGACATTTTTAACATTGGAAATGGCAATGGCTACTCAGTGAAAGAGGTAATCGAAACTACAAGAAAAGTAACTGGCCATCCAATTCCAGCAGAAGTGAAAGAAAGACGTGCAGGGGATCCGGCAACACTCATAGCTTCATCTGAAAAAGCAAAGAGTGTATTAGACTGGAAGCCTGAGTTTGATTCGCTTGATAAGATTATTGAAGATGCTTGGAAATGGCATTCAAATAATCCTAATGGATATAAATATAAATAACACGATGGGTATTATTAAGGAATTTTATAATTAGGTGACGCTGGAGTATTAATACGTTCTAAGAATAAACTTGATAGCCAATAAAATGCTGATATTATTGAAGACAACAGATGTTCTACTATAATACGATAAATAGGTAGATTCTTTGTCTGTTAATAACAATAATGGTTCAAGTAGTGAGTTAATATTAAATATCAATTTATAAATTGGAGGGATAAAATGGATATAGATTTTGTTATAATTTGGGTGGATGGAAGTGATGAAGAGTGGTTAAAAGAGAAAGAAAAATTTTCACCTAAAAAAAATACAGATAGTCGAAACAATAGGTATCGTGATTTAGACAACTTACAGTATTGGTTTAGAGGTGTGGAAAAATTCGCACCATGGGTTAGAAAAATTCATTTTGTAACCTGGGGACATTTGCCAGATTGGTTAAATAAGAACAATCCAAAATTAAATATCGTTAAACACTCTGACTATATCCCTAATGATTATCTACCCACATTTAGCTCCCATCCAATAGAATTAAATCTTCATAGAATTAAAGGATTATCAGATAATTTTGTTTATTTTAATGATGACATGTACATAGTCAAAGAGATGAGAAAAGAAGATTTTTTTATCAACAACCTGCCTTGTGATAATGCTATTTTAGA
>JGI24708J26588_10004108_pt1 | contig 10217 bp, 10 predicted proteins | sample BioPla1DNA2_FD_26588 | JGI IMG/M metagenome (IMG submission 26588) | reverse complement strand
TATCAAAAATACTTCTTATTTCCGATACTTCCACTTCCTGATGTAGTTCTATCTCCAACAGGGAGCCACCAGTAAAGTCAATGCCAAGGTTTAAACCTCTTGTAATAATACATATTAAACCAATAGCCATAATAACTATTGATATAGAAAACCATATTTTTTTATTTTCTACTATCTTCATCTTATTCCCCCCTTATGCTCCAAATAATTTGCTGTTTTTCCCTAGGTTCATTCCTACAAATAATTTCAGCAAAAATTTTGTAATAACAATAGCTGTAAACATACTTACTATAACACCAATAACTAAGGTTACAGCAAAACCTCTAATAGGACCTGTGCCAAATTGGTATAATACAGCACCTGCAATAAGGGTGGTAATATTTGAATCCAAAATCGCTCTAGTAGCTCTTTCAAAAGCTGAGTCTATAGAAGAACGAAGGGTTTTACCAACTTTTAACTCTTCTTTTAATCTTTCAAAGATAATAACATTGGCATCTACAGCCATTCCAACTGATAATAATAAGGCGGCAATTCCTGGTAAGGTCAATGTTGCTTTTAAAGAAACCATTATTATCATTAGTAACAAAATATAAACAAATAATGCTATATCTGCTACTAATCCAGGAATTCTATAGTAAATCAACATAAATAACATCACTAAAGCAATACCTACTTTAGCAGCATCAATACTCTTTTCCAAGGCATTTACTCCTAAGGAAGCGGTGATAGTAGAGGTTTGTATCTCCTCTAAATCAACTGGTAAGGCACCCCCACGAATTAGGGCAGCTAATTGGGATGCACTTTCTATTGTAAAATCACCACTAATAAAAGCCTGTCCATTAGGGATAGTATCTTTTACAATTGGAGAAGATACTATCTCTTCATCTAAGATAATAAAAATAGGTTCTCCTATATGTTGTCCCGTAGCATCAGCAAAGTGCTTAGTTCCTTCACTATCAAACTCTAAACTAACTACTGGACTTGTTTGACCATTTAAAAATGTAGCATCAGCTTTTTTTACATTACCACCTGTAACAACTACTTCACCATCTACTGTTACAAATTGTAATTGAGCAGTTTTACCAATCATATCAAGGGCACTTTGGGCATCTTCTACACCTGGTAGTTCAATCCTAATTCTATCTTCTCCCTCTCTAGCTATAGAAGGTTCTGTTAATCCCATAGCATCTACTCTTCGTCTAAAGACTTCTATGGTTTGATCCATTATTTGATCTAAATCCCTTCCTGTTGCATCAGTTTTTGCCTCATATACCACATATACTCCACCTTTTAAATCTAAGCCTAGATTAATAGTTTCAGATACAGGTTTTATTGTAATTTTCCCTATATTAAACCCATTAAATAAGGTAAAGGTAGTGAAAGCAATAACTGATATTAATAGTAAAAATATTATTGCATTTTTTAACTTCAATTATTATTCCTCCCAACTTTCTCTAAATTAATACAACACTTCCCATTATATATCTTTGATACTATATCGTCAATAAATTGCTTGTTAGATTTACAGTGCCTGTATTAATTTTATTGGGAATTTTAAATAGGGAATATTAATTATTCCCCATGTTCTCTGCCATTTTTCACGTAAGCATCTGCTGATTTCTGCAAATTCTCTTTTTCCACATCTGTCAATTCTCTAACTACTCTTGCGGGTGAGCCCATAGCTAATACACCTGAGGGGATAGTTTTTCCTGGCGTTACTAGGCTACCTGCCCCTATAATAGTCTCCTTTCCAATTTCTGCCCCATCTAATATAATAGACCCCATGCCAATCAATGTATTGTTTCCTATAGTACAAGCATGAATAATAGCATTATGTCCTATTGTAACATTATCCCCTATAATAGTAGGATATTTATCACATATATGAACTACAGAATTATCTTGTATATTAGTGTTTTTCCCAATTCTAATATAATTTCCGTCCCCTCTTACTACAGTTTTATACCAAATACTAGAGTTCTCTCCTATACTGACATCACCTATAATATCGGCAGTTTCTGCAATAAAACAACTAGGATGTATTTTTACCTTCTTATCCTTTAAGTCTTTTATCATTTTTATTCCTCCTGCTTTAGTTTGGCTTGTATTGTCAATGCACATTCTATTCGTTTCTTTTCCATTTCACAACCTATGCTATATGGTATGTGTATATCCTTATTAAAATTATATGCATTTGCATGACAACCTCCACTACAGTAGAATTTGGCCCAACATTGATTGCATTTTTCTTTATTATATACATGGGCATCTGAAAAATCATTATACATGGAAATATCTAATGTGTTTTCATTAATATTACCTAATTTAAAATCCCCGTTGCCAACAAATTGATGACATGGATATATATCCCCCTCTGGTGTAATAGCTAAATATTCAGCCCCTGCACCACATCCTGATAAACGTTTAATAATACAAGGACCTTGGTTTAAGTCGATCATAAAATGGAAGAAATTAAATTCTTTTCCATCTTTTTTTCTTTTTATATATTCCTCTGCTAATTGCTCATATTGTTCAAATATTTGTGGTAAATCTTCTTCTAGTATTGCGTAATCATTTTCTGGTGAAGCTACTACTGGTTCTACTGAAATTTGTTTGAATCCTTGGTCTGCTAAATGTATAACATCTTGGGCAAAGTCTAAATTATGTCTGGTAAAGGTCCCTCTTACATAATAGTTTTCATGATTTCTCAATCTTGCCATTTCAATTAGTTTAGGTAGAATTATATTATAGGTACCATCACCGTTGATTGTGTAGCGTACCCTATCATTTACTTCTGGCCTACCATCTATACTCAAAACCACATTATACATATGTTCATTAATATATTTCATATTATCTTCATTTAATAAAACACCATTGGTGGTGATGGTAAACCTTATGTTTTTATCATATTTTTTTTCTTCTTTTCTCCCATATTCTACAATTTCCTTTATTACGTCAAAATTCATTAAAGGTTCACCACCGAAGAAATCAACTTCTAAATTTCTTCTATTACCTGAATTTTTGAATAGAAAATCTAAGGACTTTTTTCCAATGTCTGCTGTCATGAGTTTTCTTTCCCCATGAAAATCTCCTTGAGAAGCAAAACAATATTTACAACGAATATTACAATCATGAGCTATATGTAGGCACAATGCCTTAACTACAGTTTTTTTATTTCTAAAGGCCTCATGATTTATATAATTATCCGAAGAATATAATAAGTTTTCCTTTCTTAAGTAGTCAATTTCTGTTATTGCTTCTAAAATTTCATTGGAAGTATACTTGTCCTTTAATTGTTCACAAGTATTTTCTGGTGTTTCCTGGGGATAAAAATCCAATACATCATACACCAGTTGATCAACTACATGAACAGCCCCACTATTTATATCCAATACAATATTTTTATTTCCTTGCGAAAACTTATGAATCATTTCGATAAGATACTCCCTTCATAGTACAATATATTTATATAGATCCTTTATTTATATATATCCTACTACATCAAGAAAAAAACAGCAGTGATAATATACTGCTGCCTTCTATGTAGTCTATCAATACTATTAGTTTTCACATTGCTGATTAGCAACTGTGCAAGAGGTTTTACATGCTGATTGGCAAGAGGTTTGACATTCGCCACATCCNCCTTTTTCCACGCTTTTAGATAAATTGGCACCAGTTAATGTTTTAATATGTTTCATTTATAATACTCCTTTCAAATATATCTTCAAAAAAATTATATCATAACATGTGAGGAAAAAAAAGAAATTTATTTTATGTTAATACCTATCATACCACCAATAGCACCAGTGATTGCATTTAAAATAATCTTATAATACCCTGTTAAATTCATACTATAATCTATAATAAAAATCTTGCTTAGAACTATTAAGGTTAAAGTGTACACTATTCCCATCATAGTGCCATGTATCCATCCTCTTTTTCTAATATGTGCTGATACATATATTCCCCCATAACCAATACTTAAAATCATAATAATAGAAGTTGCCATAGGGATAATTCCTTCACTTAATCCTGTATATAAAATAAGTACAGCTGTTATTGAAAATAATATAAGCGATATTATATATCCCCTCAATAATCCTTTAACATAAATCCATATATTAAAGGTGACTCCACTCTGGGCTAAATTTTTTTTCATCCTTGCACCCCCATATCTTTTTAATTAATAGATATGCGTAGGTATAGTAAATATTCCCATAAGCCACTAATTAACATCAAAAAATATCAAAGCAACCAATATTCGTTGCTNTGATATGATGANTGTATTAATTNTTATTTANTNTCAATTATAACATTTCCTACTGCCCACTTAGCAATAGTAATTTTGGTTTTATCACTGCCGATTTCAATAGTAATAATATCATCTTTTATTTTNAAAACTTTCCCATATATACCACCAATTGTAACAATCTCATCACCTATTTTNATATTGTTACGCATTTCTCTAGTTGCTTTTTCCCTTTTTTGTTGAGGTCTAATGATTAAAAAATAAAAAACAACTAAGAATCCTAAAGGTATAANCATTCCACCAAATCCTTCAGCCATATCTTTTCCCCCCCTTTATCCATTAATAATCTATTCAACATTTATATTATATTTCCTTTTTTCAAGAATTTTTATTTTTGTTATAGTATTAATTTGCCATTTTATAATTTATATTATGCATCATATCCATATTTTTCAAAGAAACTTTTCCTGTAATCTAATAAGCTATCATTTCTAATAGCGTCTCTTATATTTTCCATTAGTTTTAATAAAAAATAAAGATTATGATAAGAAAGTAGTCTTAAACCTAAAATTTCATTAGCTTTCAATAAATGTCTTAAATATGCCCTTGAATAATTTTTACATGTATAACAATCACATTCAGGATCTAAAGCCTGAAAATCATCAATGTATTTAGCATTTTTAATGATGACCCTTCCATGACTTGTCATAGCTGTACCATTTCTAGCTATCCTTGTAGGTAGAACGCAGTCAAACATATCTATACCTCTTATAACCCCTTCAATCAAAGCATCAGGACTACCAACCCCCATAAGATATCTAGGTTTTAGCTTTGGCATTAGTGGTGTAGTATATTCTAACATCTCATACATTAAAGGCTTAGGTTCTCCAACACTTAAGCCTCCCACCGCATATCCTGGAAAATCTAATTCTAACAGTTCCTCTGCACTTTGTTTTCGTAAATCTCCATACATACCTCCCTGTATAATTCCAAAAAGATTTTGGTCTTCTATATTTTTATGGGCTTCTTTACATCTCTTAGCCCATCTAGTTGTTCTTTCTAAGGATTTTTTTACATAATCTCTATCAGCAGGATAAGGTGCACATTCATCAAACGCCATAATAATATCAGAGCCTAAAGCATTTTGAATTTCCACAGCTTTTTCTGGACTAATAAAATGTTTGGACCCATCTAAATGAGATCTAAACTCTACTCCTTCTTCTGAAATTTTTCTTAAATCTCCCAAACTAAAGACCTGAAAACCACCACTATCAGTTAAAATTGGTTTATCCCAATTCATAAACTTGTGTAATCCCCCAGCCTTTTTAATTATCTCATGTCCTGGCCTTAAATATAAATGATATGTATTACTTAAGATAATTTGAGATTTGATTTCCTTTAATTCTTCTGGTGTCATGGTTTTTACCGTTGCCTGGGTGCCTACTGGCATAAAAATAGGTGTTTCAATTATTCCTCTCTTGGTATGTATCCTTCCTAACCTTGCTCCACTTTGCTTACATTCTTTGATTAATTCATAGGTCAATGCCATAAAAGTTTCCTGCCTTTCTATTTAATTAACATTGCATCTCCAAAACTAAAAAAGCGATATTTCTCATTTACTGCTGTTTCATAAGCCTCCATAATGTTTTTCTGTCCTGCTAAAGCACTTACTAGCATAATTAGCGTTGATTCTGGAAGATGAAAATTTGTAATTAATTTATCAACAATTTTAAATGAATACCCTGGATAAATAAAAATATCGGTCCACCCACTACTTTCTTGAATTCTTCCTCCTGTGGCTATTGCAGCAGATTCTAATGTCCTACAACTAGTAGTACCTACTGCAATAATTTTACCACTTTGTTCTTTAGTCTGATTTATAATATTAGCTGTTTCCCTGTCAATATTATAATATTCTGTATGCATTTTATGGTTATTTATATCCTCCACCTTTACGGGCCTAAAGGTACCCAAGCCAACATGCAATGTAATATATGCAAGATTTACACCCTTTTTCTTTATTTTTTCTAATAATTCCTCTGTAAAATGCAAACCAGCAGTTGGGGCGGCTGCAGATCCTACATGTTTTGAATATACAGTTTGATATCTTTCCTTGTCATCTAGTTTTTCAGTTATATATGGGGGTAATGGCATATTACCTAATCTATCTAAAATTTCTTCAAAAACTCCATCATATATAAACTTTATCATTCTAGCACCTTCCTCAGAAATATCTACAACCTCAGCCTGTAATAGATTATTGCCAAATTGAAATTTACTACCTATTTTTGCTCGTTTACCTGGCTTTACCAACGCTTCCCAAGTGCCCAGTTCATGTCGTTTTAATAGCAAAAATTCTATTTTCCCACCAGTTCCCACTTTTTCTCCTATCAGTCTAGCAGGCAACACCCGGGTATCATTTAAAACAAGGCAATCACCCGGATTTAAATAATCTATAATATCATAAAAATGGCTATGAGATGTTTCGCCAGTTTTCTTATCTACCACCATCAAGCGGGACATATCCCTTTTCTCTAGTGGTTTTTGAGCAATCAAATTTTCTGGCAAATCAAAGTAAAAGTCTTTTGTTTTCATAAATTTTATTCCACCTTTGTACCTGTATAATAATGTTTTAGTATCTGCATATAATTGTAACCTTCCTCTGCCATCTTTTTAGCACCATATTGACTCATTCCAAGACCATGACCCCATCCTTTGCCATTAAATACAAAGGTGTCATTATGAGAAGAAGGAGAAGGAGAAGAAGAAATCTCATTTCTATAGTTTTTACCACTATATATATTCATATTAGAATTGTCGTAAGTTTTTTTTATCCCTGATGATGTAATAAGAAATTTGCTATCTAGTTCTATGGGCATAATAAAATCATTATTACTTTTAACCATAATATTTTCATCTATACTATTATTAGCTGTTTGACCATTTATAGTAAAGTATGTGCTTTTCAAGCCAAATACTGTTCTGGCCTTTTCCTTTATTAATATTTCCTTTCCTTTCGTTCCATATACTGTTAATTCTAATACTCTCCCATTTTCAGATACTGATGTAATTTTCATATCTAGTAAATCTCCTATAAAAATATTGTTTTTTTCTAATAAGATCTTTATTTGCTCTTTAGTTAAAACCTCTGCCCAACTAGAATTGACTGTATTTAATGAAAAATCATCCTTTACACCTTTGATATATGGCAGGGGTGTTGACCATATATTTTCACTGTTCTCTGTGTGTCCCCCGCTATTAGAGTGATAAAAAGCATTTACAATCTCTCCATTATAGGTAAGCAGCTTATCTCTAGTTTCATCTACTGCCCTATTGCTATTAGGGTGTTCTATATTATATCCATCATAAACCTGCGACCTAGTAGAATTACATAAATCAAATCCTAGACTCCTAAATCGGTTAACACCTGATACAGCTGTTCCACGAGCTGCCACAGCTTGGGCTTTTAGGGCCTCTAATGCCCATGAGGGGGACATTTCCCTGGGAACAACACCATATAAATATTCCTCTAATAACAATTTATTTACAATACTCATATCACTTTTAGCTAATCTCTTAGCCGTGATGGCTCCTCTATAGTTTTTCCCATCTATATTGAGCAAAGGTACTTCATTACCCCTTTTAATAGCTCTAAAGTATATATCCATTTCATTATCAAACATTAACAAAGGTCTGCCGGTTAAGTCTAGAACCTGTATTCTAGTTGATGAGGGGGAAATGACTTTTACATCGGTGTTGACGATCCCTTGAATTATATATATATCTTTATCTGCATCCTCTCTGCTGGAATATGATCCTACAAAAACCTTCCATCCCTGTTCACAAACTAAATAACCTCTATTCTCTAAAAGGGCTAGAGATTCTAATAAATCTAGTGCCTCATCTTTGTTATTAAATGTATCACCAATTTGTATATGATAACCACCTTGGTGTTCTATAGAATCTTTGCATAATATAATATCTTTTTTATCTAATATATCTAATAAGGATATAAATTCATCATTAGGAAACCTTCCCATCTCAAATCCATTATTGGATTTTAAATGTACAGTGGATTTAGATGTTCCTTCATAATAAATTCCTATTTCCATGTATATAGGAATTTGTGATTTATTAAAAGCATAAGTAAGTTCCATACTAGTCATAGTCATAATTGCAACCATAAATAGTGTAGCAATAAATTTAAGTTTTTTCATAAACATATTTATCCCCCTTGCAGTATATTTACATTAATTAATAAAATTCGACAATTATCTCCCATATTCCTTTGTAAAATTCAATGTAAATAAACTGTAATAAACACTTAATGAATTTATTTAACCATATTTAAAATATTTTTTAAAAACTTTTTTACTTTTTAGAAATCCAATTAATTATAATAGTTAATAAAATACTCGGTAATATACTAGTAGTCAATGAAAAGTAATATTACTCCTTTTTATATGGTATGTTAAAATGTTTATATGCTCTATCCGTTACCATCCTACCCCTAGGTGTACGATTAATAAAGCCCATTTGTAATAAATATGGTTCATATACATCCTCAATGGTGTTCTTTTCTTCACCTGTAGATGCGGCTAATGTATCTATACCTACCGGTCCACCATTAAAGTGATAAATAATGTTTTTTATAAGTTTTTTATCTACATTATCTAATCCTAGTTCATCTATTTCTAATAAATTTAGCGCTTCCTTAGCTACAATTTTTGTTATTTTTCCATCAGCCCTTACTTGAGCATAGTCTCGAACTCTTTTAAGCAACCTATTAGCTATACGTGGTGTACCTCTAGAACGAGAGGCTATCTCTACCGAACCTTCCTCATCAATATGTACATTTAGTATTTTGGCTGAACGATTTATGATATCAGTTAACTGATGAATATTATATAATTCTAACTTGCAAATAACACCAAATCTATCCCTTAAGGGGGCACTTAATAACCCTGCCCTAGTAGTAGCACCTATTAAAGTAAATTTAGATAAATCCAATCGGATAGACCTAGCACTAGGGCCTTTACCAATAATAATATCCAGAGCATAATCCTCCATTGCGGGGTATAAGATTTCCTCTACAGTTCTATTTAGTCTATGTATTTCATCAATAAATAAAACATCATTTTCTGATAGATTAGTTAATATGGCTGCTAAATCACCTGGTCTTTCAATAGCAGGACCTGATGTAGTTCTTATGTTTACATTCATCTCATTTGCAATAATATTGGACAATGTGGTTTTCCCAAGACCTGGTGGTCCGTATAATAAAACATGATCCAATGCTTCCTGTCTAATATTAGCGGCTTGAATAAAGATTTTAAGTCTTTCTTTTACTTTTTCTTGGCCTATGTAATTGGTTAAATACTTAGGTCTTAATCCATTTTCTATTTGATGATCTTCATCTCTAATTTCACTAGTTATAATTCTTTCATTATCTTCTTGAAACATTATTTACCTCCATATCTATCTTGTCAGGAATTTTAATGCTTGCTTTATCATTTCTTCTGTAGTTAAGCCATTATCTTTTATAGAGTAAAGAGCTTTTTCTGCTTCTTGGTAACTATATCCTAATGCTACCAAAGCATCTACTGCTTCGTACTCATTAGACGTATTAACTATCAAATCACTATCATCTATTTCCCCTGCATATTTTTCAACTTTATCCCTTAGTTCCAAAATGATTCTTTCTGCTGTTTTTTTCCCAATACCTGGTGCCTTCGAAATTCCTTGCACATCCTTACTTAAAATATAATTGGCCAGCTTTTTAGGAGTATAGGTAGATAATGCGGAGGCAGCCACCTTTGGTCCTACCTTTGAAACAGATATTAATAATTGAAACATATTCAGTTCTTCCCTTGTTGCAAAGCCATATAGGTTCACTTCATCTTCCCTTAAAATTAAATAAGTAAAAACAGTTGCTATATCACCTTTTTTCACATTAGCGACACTA
>JGI24708J26588_10004103_pt1 | contig 10226 bp, 8 predicted proteins | sample BioPla1DNA2_FD_26588 | JGI IMG/M metagenome (IMG submission 26588) | reverse complement strand
TTATGATTATTATAATAATAGCAATAGAAATAGTAATTTTATCAAGTATTATTCAATTATTGACAATTAAAATCAATGATATTATCATATACATAATGGTCAATTCATATTTATTGTAAAAATTGATAGAAAATTACATTTTATAATGTATTAGGAGAAAGAGATGATAAGAAAAAAAGGACGTTTAAAGCATGTCCTGCTTCTGATTCTTGGTATAGAAATTTTTGTATTAATCGCAGGCTTATTATATTTGCGGTTTAGACCCATGGTCGCAAAGGCGGTAACCATAGAAGCGGGAACCAAAGACTTGGATATCAGACATTTTTTATTGGATCAAGATAATACAGGAACAATAATTACCGATATAGATTCCCTAGATTTAAATCAACCAGGGAAATATGAGATTCAAATTAAAGTAGGAAATCGGATCCATAGATCCTATTTAATCGTTGAGGATCGAATTCCACCGGTGGGAATCCCTGTATATCAAACGGCTCTTTTGGGTGAGAAATTAAGCCCGGAACAATTTGTTACGGATATCGTGGATGCGACTAAGGTGACCATGTTCTTTCAATCTCAGCCAGATACGACAGTTCCTGGATTGAAGGAAGTTACAATCATTTTAAAAGATGCAGCCAACAATCAAAGTGAAATAAAGACCTATGTAAAGGTACTAGAAATCAATAGTTCAGTTACCGTTGAAGCAGGTACCATGCCTAATATTCGATTAGAAGATTTTATTGATACTTCAAAATATGAAGCTGAACTTGAGACGGATCTGAGTGTTCTGGATTACAGTAAACCTAGGGTGCATGAGGTAGTGATTAAGGTGGATGGAAGAAGGGTAAGCTCTTGTATAGAAGTAATCGATACCACCCCTCCCCTGGCGAAGGCTTTGAATAAAAGTATATGGAATGATGAAAAACCAGAAGCAGATTACTTTGTATCTGATATTGAAGATGTATCTTCCGTGCAAGTGTATTATAAAATAGAACCGGATTTTACAGTCCTTGGGAATCAATCGGTTTCGATTGTCTTGGAAGATGAATATGGTAACAAATCAGAATTAACAGCAATGGCTTATATAAAGAAGGACAACGAAGCACCAGTAATCTCCGGCGTTTATGATCGAACCGTTTATATCGGGAATACCATTTCCTATAAGAAAAATGTGATTGTTACGGATAATCGGGATGAAGATCTTGATTTTCAAGTAGATAGTAGTGCAGTAAATTTACAAGTAGAAGGAACCTATCCGGTGATATATACGGCAACGGATTCCGCTGGTAACACTGTTTCAAAAAGTGTAAATATTACAGTAAAGAAATTTGAGATTTCTGAAGATGAATTATACGCAGCTGTTGATGAGGTTTTAAATGAGATTACCAATGATCAGATGACTAAATTAGAAGTCGCCTATGAGATTTATCAGTGGATCAAGAGGCATGTGGGATATACCGGCTATTCCGATAAATCGGATTGGATGATGGAAGCTTACCGGGGAATTAAAAATGGCATTGGAGATTGCTTCACCTATTTTGCTGTATCCAAGGCTCTTCTGACAAGGTCCAATATTGATAATATGGATATTACAAGGGTTGGAGGTAGGACACAGCATTTCTGGAATTTGGTGAATTGCGGAGATGGCTGGTATCACTTTGATGCTTGTCCCCATAAAGATCATCTAGAATCCTTTATGCTAACCGATAAAGAGGTGGATGAATATACAGAAAAAAGAGGAAACAACTATTATACCTTTGACAAATCACTATATCCACGTACTCCAGAAACAAGAGGGTGGGAGTAAGATTTCCCCATAAGGAGCTTGGGTATGAAATATTTTAGAAAATCATATCTACCATAGTTAACTAGTTCACCTATGGTTAAAGGAAGAGGGAGGGAGATGGTAGTACGAAGCGATTAGGCGTTATCGGTGGTTTGGGCCCTGCGGCTACAGCTTACTTTTACAGCCTAGTAACAAAGATGACAAATGCCCAGCGGGAGCAGAACCATTTGGAATTACTAATATATAGCAAACCCTCCATTCCGGATCGAACGGAATTTATATTAGATCAATGTAAGGAAAATCCATTGTATCCCATGTTGGAAGCTGGAAAGACTCTCACAAGCCAGGGAGCCGATCTGATAGCCATTCCTTGCATTACAGCACATTATTTTTATGAACAATTAGTAAAAGAAATAAAAATTCCAATCATACATGTCATAAAAGAAACCGTGCAATACTTAAAAGAACATAGAATTCAAAGTGTGGGGGTCATGGCTACCAATGGTACGATTGGTAGCAAACTGATTCAGAATGAGTTAGAAAGAAATAAGATAACAATCAAACTTCCTTCCAAGGAAAAGCAAAAGTTTACCATGGATATTATCTATGACAATGTAAAGGCATGCCGTCCACTAGAGATGGAGAAATTCTATGAGGTATCGGAGGAATTGAAAAGGGAAGGGGCAGAGGTCATTCTTCTTGCTTGTTCGGAATTATCCATCATTAAGGGGATGAGAAATATCGGATCCGGTTTTTTGGATATGATGGAAGTACTGGCTATGCGGTCTGTGCTTTTGTGTGAAGGAGAGCTAAAAGAAGAATATCGTTCTTTAATCAGCAAGTAAATCTAGTGGTTTTCTTCTTTGTTGCAGCTTTGCCACATTAATCTAGCTGCAAATAGTACATAAGATTCCTAATAGGGGTCTAGGTACTAGGGATTAATGTATTTGTTTTTAGCCATGGTTTCCATGGGAGTAATTTGCTAAGTGAACTTATTTTAAGATCTTATGTTGGTGAATTTATTTATGAATGTTGTTATAGAAAGTTATCTTAAGATGTTATGTTGGTGAATTCATTTATTATGTTGTATTAGTAAGTTGTCTTATGATGTTATGTTGGTAAATTTATTTAGTAATGTTTATGCTAGTTTTTTTTTAATTCTTATTTTATTGATATAGGAAAGAATTTTATATTAAATAATGTATTTATGTAAGAGAATTTGGTACAGTATGGACACTCAAATTATGGAATGATCATCAGGGTATTTGTCTTCAAATTAACTTCTTGTGTAAGAAAAACTTAGAAAGAAATTATAATACGAAAGGAACCAGTATGCAACGAAATGTTTTAGAATATCTAGAATCCACCGTGTTAAAAATTCCGCAAAAGATTGCTTACGCCAATGAAAACATAGGGGTAACCTTTCAAGAAGTATATAAGAATGCCAGAGCCATAGGGACATTTCTTTGGGATGCAGGACATTATAAGGAGCCTATTGTGGTCTTTATGAGCAAGCATCCAAGAACCATTATTACCTTCTATGGTGTAATCTATAGCGGAAATTATTATGTTCCCCTTGATGAGGAGATGCCAAAACACCGGATTGAACTTATTTTGCAAAGTTTGGAGCCCAAAGCGGTAATCTGTGATGAGACAAGCAAAGCTTTGCTGGAGGAGTTCTCTTTCCAAGGCAAGGTATATGTTTATGATGAAATTGTTGGAACCAGGATCAAGGATGAGGTATTGATACATATCAGGAATCAGCAAATCGATACGGATCCGATATATATCGTATTTACCTCAGGTTCCACTGGTATCCCTAAGGGAGTTGTGGCCTGTCATCGCTCTGTCATTGATTATATCGAAAGCCTAACGGCGGTGTTGAGGGTTGATGAGAATACGGTATTCGGAAATCAGACCCCCCTTTATGTGGATGCCTGCTTAAAAGAACTATTATCTACCTTAAAATTTGGCGCTACCACTTATATTATTCCAAAAAGTTTATTTATGTTTCCTTTGAAATTAGTAGAGTTTTTAAATGAATATAAGATTAATACGGTATGTTGGGTGGTATCCGCATTAACTATGATATCGGCCTTTGGAGCATTGGAGAAGGAAATACCCAAATATCTTCATACCATAGCTTTTGGGAGTGAAGTTTTCCCCATCAAGCAGTTTAAAATATGGAAAAAACATTTGCCCAAGGCAAGATTTATTAATCTATATGGGCCGACGGAAGCAACCGGTATGTCCTGTTATTATGAAGTGAACAGGGACTTTGAACTGGACGAAGCAATTCCAATCGGACAACCATTTCCAAACACGGAGATTATTCTTTTGGATGAAAATAATCAAGTTCCTAAACAGGGAGATGAGGGGGAAATCTGCATTCGGGGAACCTCCTTAACCCTTGGTTATTATAAAAACTTTGAAAAAACCAATGAAGTATTTGTTCAGAATCCTCTCAATAATGCTTATCCAGAGCAGATTTATCGAACCGGTGATATCGGTAAGTACAATGAGAGAGGGGAATTAATCTTTGTATCTCGAAAAGATAATCAGATCAAACATATGGGACATCGAATTGAGCTGGGCGAGATTGAAATCGTAGCCAATGGGATGGAAGAGATGAAGAGTGCATGCTGCATCTTTGATGATATTAAGAAAAAAATCATTTTATACTATGTTGCAGATGCCACTCCTGCCCAGGTTACCAGTTATTTAAAAGAAAAACTGCCCAGGTATATGATCCCCAATCTTACCATTGCCTTGGAGGAAATGCCCTTAACCTCAAATGGTAAGATCAATCGGGTTTTATTAAAAGAAAAATATTATCAAAGACTGGAGAAATAAGTATGGAAACAATTCTGGAGATTTTAAGTGAACTACATCCTGAGGTGGATTTTGAGACCTGTGAAACATTGATTGACGATAAAATTATTGACTCCTTTGATATTGTTACTATTATATCAGAAATCAGCGAAGAGTTTGATATTACCGTTCCGGTAGATGAGATTGTTCCGAAAAACTTTAATTCTGCCAAGGCCTTGTATGCCATGGTTCAACGGCTGATTGATGAAGAGTAGAAGGTGGCTTTATGCTATTTACATCCTTTCATTTTATACTTTTTATAACTATACTTTTTCTTTTATATTATTTAATTCCTAAGAAATTTCAATGGATGCTTTTGCTCTTGGCCAGTTACTTGTTCTATAGCTTTGCAGGAATACAATATCTGGCCTATATTTTGTTGACCACAATTTCAACTTATTTAGTCAGTCGGCAAATCAATCGCTTACAAGAAAGACAATCTGATTATATAAAAGAAAACAAAGAAAGCCTTACCAGAGAAGAACGTAAGGCTTATAAGGCATCCATAAAGAAGAAGCAAAAAGGATGGCTCGTCCTCTGTCTATTATTGAATTTTGGTATTCTTGCTGTGTTAAAATATGCGGATTTTGTAATTGCCAATATCAATTCTTTACTGGGGATTTTTCAAGAAGGAGCCGGCTTACCATTCTTTCGCTTTGCTTTGCCTTTGGGAATTTCCTTTTATACCTTTCAGACTATGGGCTACATCATTGATGTTTACCGGGGAACTTACCCCTATGAAAAAAATATCGGCAAACTGGCCTTGTTTGTATCATTTTTCCCACAATTGATCCAAGGACCCATTAGTCGATTTGATCATTTGAAAGAAAGCTTATTTGCCGAACATTCCTTTGATATAAAGAAGGTTTCCTTTGGATTACAAAGAATTCTATGGGGATATTTTAAAAAACTAGTTGTTGCGGATCGCTTGTTGATTGCGGTGAATACCATAGTGCGAAATCCAGAGGAATATCAGGGAATGTATGTGCTATTAGGTATGTTTTTTTATGCCATAGAATTATATGCGGATTTTACAGGTGGGATAGATATTACCATCGGTGTTGCCCAAGTGATGGGAATCCGGGTTGCGGAAAACTTCCAACGGCCATATTTTTCAAAATCCATCACGGAATATTGGAGAAGATGGCATATCACCTTGGGTACCTGGTTTAAGGATTATATGTTTTATCCCATCTCCGTTAGCAAACCTATGCTTCATTTGTCAAAATTCAGTCGGAAGCACTTTGGGGATGCCATAGGAAAGAGAGTACCGGTTTATATATCAACCATAGTGGTGTGGTTTACTACAGGTATCTGGCATGGGGCAGCTTGGAATTTTATTGTTTGGGGATTATTAAATTGTCTTGTTATTTTGATCTCTCAGGAATGCAATCCCCTCTATTATCGATTCCATCAAAGATTTCATGTTCAGCATACTTTCTGGTATCGTCTCTTCCAAGTGGGCAGAACCTTCTGGCTGATGAGTTTTTTAAGAACGCTGGATTGCTACCGGGATGTTCCTACCACCTTTCGAATGTATGGAAGCATAGTGACCCAGTGGAACATGGGAGAACTGTTTCAAGGGGGCTTATTCCAACTGGGACTAGGGATATCCGATTATATTGTTTTGATATTCAGTGTTATTTTGCTCCTTAAAATTAGCTTGGATCAAAGAACTGGAAGTATTCGTGAGAAATTGGCCAAAAAACCAATGGTATTGCGATACCTGGCATATTTTATCCTCTTCTTATCCATTATAATTTTTGGAGCTTATGGAGTGGGTTATGACTCAAGTCAATTTATTTATAGTCAATTTTAGGTAAGGGATATAAGTTATTGATTTAGATAAATAATTTATAGTAAGGGATTTAAGTTATTGATTTAGCGAAGTGATTTATAATAAGGGATTTAATCATCTCGTATTAGAAAAGTAAATTTAGCTTTGCAAATTTTATGAAAGTAAATTTGAGAAAGCAAATTTAAGGAATCAATTTGATTTTAGTACCCAATTTTTAAAGTACCTTATTACAAGGGGATGGACTTGGCTGGTTTTCTTGAAATGCAAATTTTATGGATAGATGAATTGATAAGTTGGGTAAGTTACATTAGAAAGGCTTGAAGCTATGATGAAAAAAATCCTAATTAATGTTTTGGCGATTGGCCTGGCAATCCTTGTATTGTTATTTTTCCAGGAACTATTCATGCCAAAATATATGTCATCAATACATGAAGGAAATCTGGTGGAAGAATACTATGATGAAGAGAAAAAGCACGATGTTATCTTCATCGGAGATTGTGAAGTCTTCTCCAACATTTCACCGGTGACCCTCTGGGAACATTACGGCATCACTAGTTATATTCGGGGGAGTGCACAGCAGTTAATCTGGCAGTCCTATTATTTACTAGAGGAAACCTTAAAGTACGAGAAACCAGAGGTGGTTGTTTTTAATGTATTGGCAATGAAATACGATGAGCCTCAAAAAGAGGCTTACAATCGTCTTACTTTAGATGGAATGAAATTGTCACTTACAAAACTAAAGGCAGTTCGGGCTTCCATGATGGAAGATGAGTCTATGATTTCATACATTTTCCCCTTATTACGGTATCATTCAAGATGGAATGAACTGTCCTTGGAAGATTTCAAATATCTATTCGATAAAGATAAGATTTCCCACAACGGCTACTTGATGAGAATTGATACAAAGCCGGTGGATGTGATTCCCAAAGGACGAAGATTGGCCAATTATCAATTTGGTGACAATAGTTACCATTATCTTGAGTTGATGACAAAGCTATGTAAGGAAAATGGAATCGAACTCATCCTAATCAAATCACCCAGTGTATATCCCTATTGGTATGAGGAATGGGATGAGCAAATGGTTCAATATGCAAAGGAACATGAACTAACCTATATTAATTTTTTGAAACTGGCGGATGAGATTGGGATAGATTATGGAAAAGATACCTATGATGGTGGCTTACATCTCAATTTATCTGGTGCTGAAAAATTTAGTTTGTATATCGGGCAAATATTAAGTGAAGACTTTGGATTAAAGGATCGTCGTGAGGATGATGAATACAAGAAAATATGGGAAGAAAAGATCTCCTTTTACTACGCAATGAAGGAAGATCAAGAAAGAGAATTGAAAGAATATGGGTATTTAAAAAGTTATGGTGCCATGGTTCAAAATATAGAAAATCAATAGCACCATTGAAGAAATGAGGAGCTGATTATGAAAAAGATATTGTTTATTATGAAAAAGATAGCGTTTATTATGATTGTAATTGGAAGTTTTGCTTTGGTAGCTTGTGGAAGCAAAGACGAGGGAAATAATACGCCTGGAGATACGACGAATTCCAATGAGACAGGAAATGAAGATAATAATGAAAAAAATGTGGATCAGGAAACAGACAATTCAAAGGATTCCAGCGAGGATATAAGGGAGGAAATCGAGGGATACACCTTCGTATATAATAATGTGCCCATTCCCTTGAATCAGAAAGCTGCTCCGATTTTGCAGGATTTGGGAAAAGAACAGAGTTATTTTGAAGCTCCTAGCTGTGCCTTCCAGGGGCTTGATAAAATATATTATTATAATGGTTTTGAATTATCGACCTATCCCAACCAAGGTGTCGATTATATATCGGCCATTGATTTGATGGACGATTCCGTGTCTACTGAGGAAGGAGTCTATATCGGATCTTCCTTGGAGGATGTGATAGATGCCTATGGAGAAGGTTATACCGAAGAAAATGGAATGTATACCTATATCTTAGGGGAAACTAAGTTAAACTTTTTAATTGAGAATAATGAGGTTACGGCAATCACCTATCTGGCAATTGTGGAAGGGTTGGAGTAAGGTGATATTTGATATCTGAAATTATAGTTTGTATTATATCATTGCTTCTATAATTGACCACAGGATTAATGCGCTAAAGATTAGATAAAATAACAAGGCTAGGAATAAGTAGGGTGCATTAGCGAGCATATGTTATTAATGATTATGAAGATATGGTTTTTCGAAATCATATCTTTTTTTTATCCAATACAATGATTGTCCGTCCTGGTATACTGAAATCTTGGAATTCGAATATTAATCAAGGAGCAGGGAAAAATAAAATTTGGATATACTAAGATTTATGGCCATCTGTGAACTTCATCAGGTTACCTTATAAAGTGTATGTATAAAGAATGCCAAATAAAAAAGGAGGTAACCGTCTGGAAAGTTATCTCAATCCAATCCAGACGGTATCAATGATGAAAGCATTAATTTATCAGGGGATAAAAAGTGTAAAAGTTGCAAATGTGGAGGATCCAAAGATTGAAAAAGCGGATGATCTTATTTTAAAGGTAACATCAACCGCCATTTGCGGTTCTGATTTACACCTATACCATGGAATGGTGCCTAGTTTATCAAAAGGGTCGATACTTGGCCATGAGACCATGGGCATTGTGGAAGATGTGGGTCCGGCCGTAAAGAAAGTGAAAAAAGGAGATCGAGTGATTGTTCCCTTTCCAGTTGCCTGTGGAGGTTGTTGGTACTGTGAACATGATTTATATAGCCAATGCGATAATTCAAATCCCCATAATGAGATCGGTGGTATCTTAGGATGTGGAGAAGTTTATGGGGGCTATCAGGGAGGTCAAGCAGAGTATTTGAGGGTTCCTTACGCCAATGTGGGTCCTAGGATTGTTCCCGAGGAGCTCAGTGATGAACAAGTACTATTTTTAACGGATGTCCTACCTACTTCTTACTGGGGAGTAGATATCGGAGGAGTTAAAAAAGATGATACGGTAGTTATCTTAGGTTGTGGACCCATTGGTTTAAGCTCTATCAAATGGTCAGCCTTAGCTGGAGCCAAGAGAATTATTGCCGTTGACTGTATCGATTACCGCTTGGAACATGCCAGAAAACATTATAGCGTAGAAGCCATCAATTTTGAACATCACGATGATACAGGAGAGTATATCCATGAGATTACCAAAGGTGGAGCCGATGTAGTATTAGACTGTGTCGGTCTGGATGGTAAGTTGTCCACCTTAGAAAAAATAGAGACCTTGCTGAAACTGCAAGGTGGTTCAAAGTCTGCGATAGAAGTGGCTAGCCAGATTGTAAGAAAAGGTGGAACTATAGTTTTGCTGGGAGTCTATGGGACCCGGTATAATTTATTTCCCCTAGGGGATTTATTTGCAAAAAATGTTACCTTAAAAATGGGACAATGTCCGGTTCATGCCTATGTAGATCCAATTTTGAATATGATTAAGGAAAATAAATTTGATCCAACGGATATTATAACTCACCAATTCTCCTTAAGTCAGGGAGATCGGGCCTATGAGATCTTTGATAAAAAAGAGGACAATTGTATTAAGGTAATACTTCATCCATAAAACAGGGGGCTAAAAAATGGTAGAAATTAAAGAGATTACAATTCAGGAAATATCAAACTTAATAAAAGAAAAGAAAATTTCGGTAAAAGAATTGGTAGAGGAATATCTCCATCGAATCGAAAAATTAGATCAAGGTAGCCATGGATTAAACAGTGTATTGGAAATCAATCCAGATGCTTT
>JGI24708J26588_10004102_pt1 | contig 10227 bp, 11 predicted proteins | sample BioPla1DNA2_FD_26588 | JGI IMG/M metagenome (IMG submission 26588) | reverse complement strand
ATATCAATACTGTTGTAGATATAAAAGATAATCATAAATATCAGAATATTTTTTTATTCTTATTAGGGCTTCTACTAGAACTTTGCTTCCTCTTCGATTCTATTTTAATAAAATTTATTATGAGTTATGTGTTAAGGATAATACAAGAGGAAATGTTTCACGTGGAACATTTCCTCTTGTATTATCCTATTTAATTAATATACGATAATATATGTGCTTTATTTCATACCTTCTCTGAAATTTAGAATATATCAACTATGTTATTTTTAATGGCATACACTGCCGCCTGCGTACGATCTGAAACGTTGATTTTTTTAAAAATATTAGAAACATGATTCTTTACAGTTTTTTCGCTAATATTCAAAGTATAAGCAATTTCTTTATTAAAGAGACCTTCTGCCAATAACTTTAGTACTTCAATTTCTCTTTTTGTCAGGGAACTATTACTGGCAGCACTATTTTTTTGATCAAGTCTTTTATTTAAAACAGGAGCCAATTCTGGTTGAATAAATGTCTCACCATTATACACACAATAGATTGCTTTCTTCAATAATGCAGATTCAGAATCTTTCAAAACATATCCGTCTACACCGATTTCAACAGCTTTGACTAAATACTCTACTTCGTTATGGATCGTAAGGATTAAGACCTTTACATCATTATTTTTTTTGCGTAAATGTTTGAGCACCTGTAAACCATTCATATTCGGCATATTAATATCTAACAATAAAACATCAGTCTGTTTTTCTTTAAGCATATCAATACATTGAACTCCATCATCTGCTTCTGCATTTACAACGATGTCTCCTTCTAGTTCTAATAACTGTTTCAACCCTTCTCTCACCATATGGTGATCATCAGCAATCATTATGTTAATAGGTTTTGTCATCTTCGTCCTCCTTGTTTATTGATACAGGTACCTTAACTTTAATTATTGTACCTTTCCCTTTTTCTGATTGTATTTGCAAAGAACCAGATAGTAATGCTATTCTTTCCTTCATAATAGATAAACCAAAGTTAGATTTATTGTTTTCATAATTAATTTTCTTTATATCAAATCCAATTCCATTATCTTTTACAGTGACTTCAATATTATTATCGTTATATACAATATTAATATCTATTAAAGTTGCTTTTGCATGCTTAATAACATTACAACATGATTCTTTAATAATGCGAAAAATCGTGGTATTAATAACAGGTTTAAGATTTTTAATGTCATCATTATGCGTAAATCTTACTTTGATATCATTTTCTTTTTCTAATTGATTTATAAAATGCTCAATAGTAAGATTTAATCCCAAATCTGATAAAGTCATTGGTTTTAAATTAAATATAATATTTCTCATATCATTAATTATAGTTTTGACAGTATTCGACATTGTAATTAATTCTAACTTTGCGCGTATCGCATCAATATCCATTAATCTAATACATAACTCTGTTTTATGTACTAAACTTGTAAGGTTTTGTACTGTCGAATCATGTAATTCTCCGGCAATTCTTTGTCTATCTTTTTCCTGAGCTTCGAGAATGTTTAATCCTTTGCTTTGATCTGAATTTTTGAGAGATGAATTTATAAGATAATTAATGCAATTTAAAGTATCTTCTATACTTTCTTTTCTTTTAGCTAATTTTAATTGATATTTATCTGATTTGTCAATATATTCATTAATTACATTTATTTCTCTATTAATATCAGCAGATGAATCAAATGGCATCTTATAAATAGGTGAAAAAACATCGATATTAGGTATTAATTCTTTTTTATTCTCAGATAGTATATTTTCCTTTTCTTTTAAAAGTTCAGAGTAATTCTTACGGTTTANTTCTAAACCATTTAATTCTTCTTCACATTCGGAATATAAATACTTAAGAAAACTAATTGAGCGGTTAACACAATCTACACTATGATTCTTATTGCATGTATTGTTGTCTTCCATGATTTATGCTTCCTTTCAATGTCCCGGCAACAATTTATATATAGGGGGATATATTTGACTATTTGCTTATTTTCTACTCAAATTAATTAAAATTTGATATGAAAATATTTACACCTATATATTATAACATATTTTGTTATTTTTAAAGTACATAACATGACAAATTCTGATTTTTATTAACATTTTACATTTTAATCATTTAATTATAACTAATTATGCAAACTTTTTATATGGATTAAAATGCCTAATTGGTACTATAAAAGGGAGCCTACTTCTTGTTAATGTAAAATTCTCAAATAATAAATACACAACAAGGAAGGATCCCTTATATATATAATATTCATTATTACCTTCTTTTGCATCCGGCTATATAACTTTCCTCTATTAAAACCATCTCTATATAAGGAGAATTATAATAACACTTATCCTCCTTTAAAGATTTAAATCCTAATCTTTCAAAAAATGATCTACAATCTAGTGTTGTTTTTACATGAATCGTATTAATTCTAGAAGAAAAAGCCTTACCAATCAATTGCCGAATAGCCAGATCACCATATCCTTTATCTCGGGCATCTTTCATAACCGCTACATTATAAATGTAACATAAGCTACCATTATAACTCATACTTCCGGTTGCAACAGCTTTCCTTTGTATACCCTCATAGACTAAAACATGAACTGCATAGGTATCTAGATTATTAAATACTTCTGCTTCGGAAATCCCCATTTCATCAATAAATACTTTCTTTCGAATATTATAAACTTCGGATAAATCATCCTGATTGGTTAATAGCTTTCCTTGTACTATCATTTTTACTTTCTCCTGTGTATAAAATTCATTATAACGGTTCTTTGGAAGGTTTTCCAGCAGCCCTAGGATATTTTTTAGGTGTAGACTTAATCTTCTGTATGCTAACTAATGTTCGATCCATATCAGTATTTGGCAATAAAAAATCCGTTGTTGCCGTGATCTTGCCTCCTAAGGTTTTGATAGCATGCNGAGCTGCATCTATTTCTTCACTGGCTTTCCCTGATTTATAGGAAATAAAACTTCCATTTAATCTTACAAATGGGATACAGTATTCCGATAGCGATGATAGATTTGCAACAGCTCGGGAAACACAAAGATCAAATTTTTCTCTGTATTCTATATTTTTCCCATAATCCTCAGCACGACCGTGTATTGCCTCAATATTTTTTAATTCTAATAATTGAATAATCTCATTCAAGAATTTAATTCTTTTATTTAAAGAGTCTAACAAAACAATTTGAGTTTCAGGAAAAGCTATTTTTATGGGTATACCCGGAAATCCCGCTCCGGTTCCAACATCAATTATTTTTTTTCCATTTGGTGATATTATTTTTACTATAGATAAACTATCGATAAAATGTTTCAGTATAACTTCTGAAAAATCGGTTATCGCAGTCAAATTCATTACCTTATTCCAAGAAATAAGTAATTCATAATATCGAATGAATTGTTGTTTCTGGTGATCAGATAACTCAATTTTCAGAGCCTGTAAACCATCTTCAAAAAGATNGATTCCAGCATAAATATTGTTTTTCATACTACCTTACTCCTCTTGCTTTGCTTTAGATGAACGAAGCTGTGATAGATAAATCATTAATACGGATATGTCTGAAGGAGATACTCCCGATATCCTTGATGCCTGTCCTATGGAAATTGGTCGAAACATCTGAAGCTTTTGTCTAGCTTCTTCCTTTAAACTTGGAACCTCATCATAGTTTATATCATCTGGTATTTTTTTATTTTCTAGTTTTTTAAATTGCTCTACCTGTTTCAACTGTCGACGGATATAACCCTCATATTTAATATTAATATTCACCTGTTCAATAACATCCTCTGGTAACACAGGACGATCCGGGTCTATGGAGGCTAATANTTCATAATTTAACTCAGGACGACGTATAAGNTCCGCTAAAGTAGTTGCTGTATTTAGTGGAGTACTTCCCAATTGTTTTAATAGATCTTGTACCTTTTTATTTGCACCAATTACAATATGATTTAATCGTTCAACTTCATTGTTAATTTGATTTTCTTTTTCTATTAATTTAAGATATCTTTCTTCATCAATTAGACCAACCTCATAACCTTTCTTTGTTAAGCGAAGATCCGCATTATCTTGCCTTAGAATTAGTCTATATTCTGCTCTTGAGGTCATCATACGATAAGGTTCGTTGGTCGCTTTTGTCACAAGATCATCAATAAGAACACCAATATATGCTTCTGAACGATCCAATATAAGTGGTTCCTTACCCATAATCTTCATTGCCGCATTAATTCCTGCTATTAATCCTTGCGCTGCCGCTTCTTCGTATCCTGAACTACCGTTAAACTGGCCACCACTAAACAATCCTTCAATATTCATGAATTCTAGGGATGGTTTTAACTGCATTGGATTAATACAATCATACTCTATGGCATAAGCATTTTTTACAATATTCGACTTTTCTAAACCTGGAACTGAACGATACATAGCCACTTGAACATCCTCTGGTAAAGAAGTGGACAATCCTGATATATACATTTCATTTGTATAATTACCTTCCGGCTCGATAAAAACTTGATGACGATCCTTATCTGCAAATCTAACAACCTTATCTTCAATTGATGGACAATATCTTGCACCAGTCCCTTCGATTGTACCAGAGTACATTGGAGAACGGTCAATGTTGGCACGAATAATATCATGGGTCTCCGGTGTTGTATAGGTTAACCAACAAGAAACCTGNTCCTTCTGAATTTCCTCTGGATTTGTTGNAAATGAAAATGGTTTAACTCTTTCATCCCCTGGTTGCTCAATCAATTTACTAAAATCAATAGTGCGTTTATCTATTCTAGCTGGTGTTCCAGTCTTAAACCGATACATTTCTATTCCCATTGCTTTTAATGATTCCGTAAGTTGTGTTGCTGCCATCAATCCATCTGGACCTGTATAAGTTATGGTATCCCCATAAAGACATCTCGCATTTAAATATGTCCCTGTACAAAGAATAACAGCCTTACATGGATAAATACCACCGGAATATGTCTTAACTCCGGTTACCTTATTATCTTCTGTAANTATTTCAACTACTTCTCCTTGCTTCAATGTCAAATTCGGGNTATTCTCAAGAACTTTTCGCATTGAACTGGAGTATTCCTGCTTATCTGCCTGTGCCCTAAGTGAATGGACAGCAGGTCCTTTTGATACATTTAACATCTTTGATTGGATGAATGTCTTATCTATATTTTTACCCATTTCTCCACCCAAAGCATCAATTTCCCGAACCAAATGTCCTTTAGATGTTCCACCAATGTTCGGATTGCAAGGCATCATTGCTACACTTTCCATACTAATTGTAAAAATTATTGTGTTAAGTGAGAGTCTTGCACAAGCCAAAGCCGCCTCACATCCAGCATGCCCTGCCCCTACAACTACAACATCATAACTCTCGTAAACATGAGACATATCTTACCCCATTCCCTTTCTATATCAAATTAGTATCTCAATACACAGTTTAAGATAATAAATTATTCATTCTAGAAAACTATATAATAAACAAAATGAATAATCAACATTATCTTTTAGATTTACAGTTATTTACACACTCATGTTAATGCATGATTTTATCAAAATCTAAGACAAATTCTAGCAAAACAAAAAGAAATGAGACACTAAAATTTCATTNTTCTATACTTTATATTTATTTTCCCATACAAAATTCCTTAAAAATCATGTTCACTAGATCCTCATCCACATTTTCTCCAATAATTCTTCCCAAAGCTTCATATGCGTTCATTAGATCAATACTATAGAAATCTTCTGGCATTCCATCAAGTGCACTTTGTTTTACCAATTTTAAACTTTGCAAGGCATTATTCAACTCTTCCTTATGTCTTTCGTTGGTAATATATATATCCTCATGTAGAGATATTTCCCCTTGGAAGAACATATCTTTAATTTGATTCTCAAGTTCATCTATACCAGTATTTTTTTTAATAGAAATGGTTATAACTGGATGCTTCGTCTTCTCTTTAATTAAATCTTTATTTATTTTAGAATCCAGATCTGACTTATTTAATAAAATTATTGCTTTCTTGTCTTTAATAAGTTCAAGAATCTCTTCGTCATCTTCATCGAGTTCTGTTGAAGAATCTATAACATTAATGATCAAATCAGCATCCGATGCAAATTTGACTGCTTTCTCAACACCCATTTTCTCAATAACATCTTCTGTTTTACGAATTCCCGCAGTATCAATAATATTTAGAGTAATGCCATTCAAATTAATGGTCTCCTCTAGAGTATCCCGTGTTGTGCCAGCAATTTCAGTAACTATTGCACGCTCTTCTCCTACCAAGCGGTTAAGTAAACTGGATTTACCGGCATTGGGTTTACCTACAATGACAGTTTTTATTCCCTCTTTTATAATCTTTCCGTTCTTAGAATCTTGAATTAATTTTTTTAATAGCTGCATTTCATTTTCAAGGTTTTCAAAAAGTGTTTGATTAAATCCATCCAAACTAATGTGTTCTGGNTCATCCAAAGCAGCCTCAATATAAGCAATGTCCCGAAGTATCGTTTCTCTTAGATAGTTTATTATTTCATATTCTCCACCACGCAATTGGTTAATTGAATTTTTTAACGCCAATTCATTTTTTGCTTGAATTATATCACACACTGCCTCAGCCTGAGATAAATCAATTCTTCCATTGAGAAAGGCACGTTTTGTAAATTCCCCTGGTTCTGCTATTCTTGCTCCATTTTTTATAACAAGTTCAAGAATCTTTGTTGTTACAACTATTCCACCATGGCAGTTTATTTCAACAACATCCTCCCTTGTATAAGTTGAAGGCGCCTTCATGATTGACACCATCACCTCATCAACTACCACATCCTGATCAACAATATATCCATAATGAATGGTATGAGTATTTTCTTTGGATAATATTTTGTTTCCTTTTTTCGATCGATAAATACGATCAATTATATGGAAAGCTTCATTACCGCTTATTCTGATTATACTAATTCCCGCATTACTTAAACCAGTGGCAATTGCAGCTATGGTATCTGTTTTCATAACCATTCCCTCCTAACCATCTATATATAGCTTAATTATATAAGGCTATTACTTTGTCTTTTTTCTGTAATACTGATAAAAGTTAATAGTATAAACCTTCGAAACATCAGTAGTACAAAAGGGTGCCTAAAAGTATAGTCTACTTTTAAGACACCCCTCTTTTCAATATTCGATAACGTATATTTAAGCATTCTCAGTAGAAACTGCTTTATTTTTGCTCTCTTTATATTCTCTATAATCTTTACGGTAATCTCTGCTGTAATTTTTGTTATAACTTTTGTGATTCTTATGATTATATTTACCGGCATAAGTCTTCTTAAGATTAATTACGACTTTACGGTATGGATCCACCCCTTCAGAATAGGTCTCTACGTATTTATCATTCTGCAATGCGGAATGAATAATCCGTCTTTCATATGGATTCATAGGTTCTAAGGATACAGCTCTTCTTGTTTTCTTAACCTTATAAGCAATGTTTTTTGCAAGGTTTTCAAGAGTTTGCTTTCTCCTAGCTCTATAATTTTCAGTATCTAGTTTAACTTTTATATAATTATCACTATTTTTATTAACAACTAAACTGATAAGATATTGAATAGAGTCTAGAGTTTGTCCTCTTTTACCGATAAGAACACCCATTTCATTACCTTTTATATCTATATCTAATGTAGAATTTACTTCATCATAAAGAATATCAATTTCAGCATCTATCCCCATTGTAGAAATTACATCGGACAAGAATTTCTTTGCTTTTTTCTCCAGGGTAAGTTTTTCTCTAACTCGTATTTTGGCAGGCTTTCCGAACATTCCTAAGAAACCACTAGTCTCTTTTTCAATTACCTCATACTCTAAGTTTTCTGCTATAGTTCCTAGACTAAGCATTGCATTAGTTAGAGCTTCATCCACTGTTTTTGCAGTAAATTCTTTCCACTCCATTCTATTTATCCCCCTTTTCACTATTTCTGTTTTTGAGAAGATTTGCTATCTCGGAAATACTGTTAGGATTACGGGGTTCTGATTTGTCATTGGATGTATTCATATTATTTGTATTATTATTGTTTTCAGAATCTCTTTCCTTCTCAACAACAGGACTATTTATTGATTTAGTTTGTTTCTTTGCTAACTCTTGTAAAGACATAGTTGATGAAGTAGTTGTTTTAGATAATTTCTTGCTGTTCTTTTCTACACTTTTCTCAATAAGTTCATCTACATCTATTTTATCCATGTATCTATTGATAAAGAATTGTTGAATTATTGTAAATACACTGGTTGCAATCCAGTAAATACCTACACCAATTGGTAAGGTGATACAGAAAAAGCCTGACATAATTGGCATTACTACATTCATTGAATTTAATGCGGATGGATTATCTTTGTTTGAATCCTTATTTAAAGCAGCCATCTGCTTTCCTTGCACGAACTGTAAACTCATTGCCAGTAATGGAATTAAAATATTAGGAAATCCCCATCCTGGTGCATTAGTAATATTTAAACCTAGGAAATTATTAACTTTAATGATATTAGGAACATTTTGATTTAGTATATCTGCTAACTGAGGTAATTGTGTCTCTAGTGCTGACCACTGTTCTACACCAAACTTTGCAAGAACATCTATAATTTGATTTGTATTTGATAACTCAGTAACATTTACTCTTAAACCTTCTGTTAATTCCACTAATACTGATTCAAAACCTGGAATACTAGCGATTTCAATTGCAATTGCTTCATATAATGCTTTTACTTGCGTTACATAAGCAGGTATATTATTAATCACTGCATATAATGCAAACATAATAGGAAGAGTAATCAGAAGTGGTAAACATCCGGAAGTGGGGCTTGCACCGTATTTCTGATAAACGGCCTGTGTTTCAGCCTGTTGTTTTCTTAAAGATTCTTCATCTTTCTTACCTTTATATTTTGCTTGTATCTTCTGCAACTCTGGATTCATTCTTGAAGAAACTTTTGTAAATCTCTGTTGCTTCATTGTCAATGGAATCATCAAACTTTTAGTGATAAATGTGAATATAATAATTGATAATGCGATATTTTGAATCCCAAACAAATGGAAAAACTCATATATTCCATTCATTATCAAACCCAACAAACTTGCTATCGGGGCTAAAATCCCACCTCTTTTTGTTAAAAATGTAAACACCAACTAATTTTCCTCCTTAGAGCCGTTGTATATATAAGACATTTAACAAGAATATTCTAAATTATGATGACAATTTGATATACAAAATGAGTTCGCCAAACTTACGGAATTGGATCATATCCCCCTTTATGAAAGGGGTGACATCTTAATATTCTTTTAACGGCTAAATAAGTTCCCTTAAGAACTCCATATTTTTCTAATGATTGAATTGCATATAAAGAGCAGGTAGGTGTATAGATACAACTTGTTGTTCCTTTTAATGGAGAAATATATTTTTGATATATTCGAATAATACCTATCAATAATTTCTTTACAATCATCTCTATACCTCTACCATATCACTCTCTATCTGATCGAAAACTTCTATATTTTTCTCAATTTTATGGAGCCTAATTAAGTGCATCAAAGCACTCTCGATTTCACTATAACTTTTACCTTTTGCTCCTACTCTGGATACAATAATAATGTCATACCCACTTTTTATTTTATCTTCAGATAAACGATAACTTTCCCGAATCAACCTAGTTATCCTGTGTCGAATCACACTATTTCCAACTTTTTTACTTACCGATATTCCTAGTCTATTTTCATTTAAATTATTATTCTTAATATACATAACTAAATATTTATTCGCATAAGACTTTCCGGTACGGTAGATAGTTCTAAAATCACTATTTTTTTTTAACGATTGTGTATGTTTCATCATTTACCTGTTATTCCAATAATAGAAGAAAAGGTCACATAATTGCGACCTAAGCAGATAATACTTTTCTTCCTTTCGCTCTTCTTGCAGCTAATACTTTTCTGCCATTAGCAGTACGCATTCTTTTTCTAAATCCATGAACTCTTGCTCTAGATTTCTTTTTTGGCTGGAATGTCATTTTCATTACCCTACACCTCCTTTAAACTTTACCGCAACTTAATGGTTTGCGAATTTAACCTATTATATTTTTATTTTGGAATATCATGTCTATTATATTCGCTATCGTCTTTCCCGTCAAGTATATATTTTCTTGAGTTTCCGTACTTTTATCCACAATCCCTCTT
>JGI24708J26588_10004100_pt1 | contig 10228 bp, 9 predicted proteins | sample BioPla1DNA2_FD_26588 | JGI IMG/M metagenome (IMG submission 26588) | reverse complement strand
TTGTTTTGGATTTTGGTTGAGCGAGCCTAAGCCATCGCGGCGATTGAGCGACGCATTTCTTTGGTTCGTTTCTTTGTGCGAGCAAAGAAATGAACATATATGTACAAAGCCCAGCAATTAAGACATAATAAAGAGCGTTAAATCAAAACATATCCCTAGCAAAGTTACAACTACCACAGCGAACGGACACATCCCTAATATTAAAAGTTTATGCAAGGATTATGTAAAAAATTCATCCATGAACGCTAAATATCATAAATATATACCATACCACTCTACCCCAAATACCCCTCTAAATAAGAACCGAAAACAAAAATAAGCATGAATCAAATGAGCATCCATACTGTTGACAGTGTTTTTTTTTTAGTGTATAATAATTAAGTTAAGATTAAAGAAAGAGGTGGTCTAATTTGCAAGCAAATAATGATCTGTATAGCATTAAAAACTTATGTGACAAGTTAGTTGCGAAATCACAAATCGATACCAAATTATACGATAAGTTTGACGTAAAAAGAGGTCTAAGAAAAAATGATGGAACAGGGGTTATAGCCGGCATAACCAATATTTGTAATGTTCACGGATACATAATAAACGAGGGTGAACGTGAACCTATGGAGGGTGAGCTAATATACAGAGGTTATGATGTTAAAGACATTATATCAAATGTAGAAAAAAACAATAGATATGGCTTTGAAGAAGTTATTTATCTACTCCTTTTTGGCGAATTACCTGATAAGGAAGGGCTAGACTGCTTCTCTGAATTTATTTCCAAGTCAAGAGAATTGCCTGAAGGTTTTATAGTTGATATGATTTTAAAGGCTCCTTCACCTAATATTATGAATAAACTTGCACGTTCAGTGCTTGCTTTGTATTCTTATGATGATTACGCAGAAGAAAAAGGTATCGAGAGTGAAATGCATACAGCTATCAGCATTATTGCAAAATTGCCAGTAATTATGACCGCTGCATATCAAGTTAAAAAAGAGCCATTATTGTAATGAGAGCATGGTTATGCATCCCCTTAATCCAGAGGAAAATACAGCACAGACTATCCTTTCTATGCTAAGAACTGATAGAACATATACAGAAGCAGAGGCACAATTGCTTGATGCACTATTGATATTACACGCTGAGCATGGTGGTGGAAACAACTCAACATTTTCCTGCAGGGTTCTTACATCCTCTGGTACAGATGCTTATTCTGCATATTCAGCAGCGATAAGCTCACTTAAAGGTCCAAGACATGGTGGAGCTAATATTAAGGTTATGCAAATGCTTGAGGACTTTAAAAGTAATGTTAAGGATTGGAGCAATGAAGGACAGGTTGCTGACCATATGAGGAAGATTATGAGAAAGGAAGCAAACGATTTCTCAGGTCTTATTTATGGTATGGGACACGCAGTTTATACTTTATCAGATCCAAGGGAGAAGATTTTAAGGGATAAGGCAGCAGCTTTAGCTAAAGGAACTGATATTGAAGCNGAATTCCAATTACTTGAAACAATTGAAAGGTTGACACCCCAAATGTTCCAAGAGGTTAGAGGAGAACAAAAGATTATTTGTTCAAATGTTGATATGTATTCAGGGCTTGTTTATAAAATGCTAGGAATCCCCGAGGATTTATATACACCTCTCTTTGCAATTTCAAGGATGGCAGGTTGGGCTGCACATCGTATGGAGGAAATTTTAACTTGCAATAAAATCATACGTCCAGCATATAAAGCTGTTGCTAAGCCAAGAAAATATACCAATATAGAAGACAGATAGAATATAGCTTAAACTGCTAAGAAAGGTGGAGGACCAGTGAAAATTAAGATACTTACAGTGACAGTCTTAATGATGTTTATTTTTACAGGCTGTGCTGTTAATGTTGGGGTAGATACTATGCTGGCACCACCAAAACTTAGTGAGCAACAGGAACAAATCTATCAGGCCTTGATAGAGGGCGTTAATTCCAAAATCAGATTAAAATATCCTAAATCAGGAACGAATCTTTCTGCTTTTATTGTTGATGATATTGATTTAGATGGTGAAGAAGAGGCAATAGTTTTTTATGAACTTGAATCAATTAAAGCTGAAGGGAAATCCCTTAGGATAAATATACTTGATAAAATCGATGGTGAGTGGAAGTCTGTTTATGATTATTCAGCGGAGGGTGTTGAAGTCGAAAAAGTAATCGTTTCAAAACTTGGCGAAGCCGATAGGATGAATATAATTGTTGGATATAATATGTCTAGCCCAGATGAAAAACAGGTTTGTGTTTATAGTTATAAGGATGGTGTGTTGAATAACACATTATCAGAACCATATTCGATTTTGGATGTAAGAGATTTAAATAATGATGGAAATCAAGAGCTGTTTATTATTTCGAATCAAACATCATCAAGAAAAGCTAGGGCGAGGGTTTTAAAGCTTAATTCAGAATATAAATATATTGAAAGCTTTGTTGAGCTTAATACAAATATAACAGAATTTAAACAGCTAATTTATGGCTTGGTTGATGACGGGATTAGGGGCATTTATATTGATGAGGTAGTCGGGACAAATGATTTACATACAGAAATATTTACATTTGAGGATGGACTACTTATGCCGAGATATGGAAGGATATCTGAGGTAGATTCAAAGATAATAAGACCTNTTTCAAATAAAACTATGGATATTGATGGGGATGGAGTGTTGGAGATTCCTATTAATGAGGTTTTCTCCGGTTATTCCGATTATCCAGAGCCAGAAAAGCTATATAAAACCAATTGGTTTGTATTTGAAAATAATACTCTTAATAAAAAATATGAAAGCTACTATAGCATAACTAAAGGATATTCATTTATGTTCCCTAGCAGATGGCAGGGACAGGTGACTGCAAAAATTGACAATATAAATGATGAGGTTATTATATGTAAATATGAGGGACAGCTTAGGGATGATATGGAAGAGTTGATGCGTATTGCAGTTGTTAAAAAAGAGGATATTGAGGATAAGAGCAGAGAGGGTTATGAAGTTATGAAAACAAAGGGTGAATTGGGTTATCTTGTGTGGATTTCACCGAATTCACAGGAACCACTGGTGCCGACCAAAAGTGAAGTTATGTTTAATTTGATGCTTATCGAATAATAGGGTATAGGCGAATGTTTAACTGAAGGAGGCTCTTTTATGAAACGAATTTTAGTTTGTGAAGATGAAGATGTTATAAGAGATTTTGTTGTTATTAACTTAAAACGAGCAGGATATGATGTTATTGATGTTAATTGTGGCGAGGATGCTCTTAAAGTTTTTGAGCAAGAAAGAGGAAATTTTGATATAGTTTTGCTGGACATTATGATGCCGGGGATAGATGGCTTTACTGTTTGTAAAAAGTTAAGAGAAAAAAGCTCTACCTTGGGGATTATCATGCTTACGGCAAAAACTCAGGAAATGGATAAGATTAGTGGNCTTATGATTGGTGCAGATGATTATATTACGAAACCTTTCTCACCTTCAGAGCTTACTGCAAGGGTTGATGCAATATATCGTAGGGTTTGCATGAGCTTTAATAAAAATGAAAAGGCTGCGATAATAGAATCTGGGCCATTTGTACTTAATTTAAAGAGCAGAACTGTTATGAAAAATGGGGAGAACATTGATTTAACGCAAGTTGAGTACCAAATACTTGAATACTTTATGAATAATAAAAACACAGCACTCGACCGTTCAAGTATCCTTAATCATATCTGGGGTGATAATTATTTCGGGGATGATAAAATCGTCGATGTTAATATAAGACGAATTAGGATGAAGATTGAAGAAGAACCTTCAAACCCACAGTATATCCTTACGATTTGGGGATATGGTTATAAGTGGAATGATAAATGATGTATAGGCTCTCGTTGAAAGCTATTACTGACAGAAGTGGTGAATAATGAAAAGAATGGTGAATATCACTAAAAGAAGTATAACAAACAGATGGATTTTCAATAATTTTTTTGTTATTCTTCTCATACTTGTAGTTATTGAGTTAGCCTTTGTTTTTGCTATCCAAAGTTTTTATTATAGTTCTGCAAGAGAATACATGAAATCAAAGGTTAACGAAATTGCTGGTGTTTTAACGATATATTCTCAGGATAGTAATACAAATTTTTCGGGTGAGATAAGAGGAATGGTTGAAAGCTTTTCTGATAAGGATAAAATGGAGCTTATGATTATAAATTCCAAGGGTAAGGTAGTGCTTACATCATCTGGATTTTCACCTGAAGAAACAATGTCTATGCCCGATTATGAGAATATGATAAATAGTGAAGAATCAATTGGTGTGGGTGTTATCAAGCAGGATACGGGTGAAAAAATTATTGCGATGTCCTATCCAATTTCAAATATAAATAGCGATTATAGTGCAATTAGGGTTGTATCATCTCTTAAATCAATTGATGAGTACATTAGAAACCTTGTTATTTTAGTTACCTGTATTTGCATAGTTGTACTACTGCTTTTAATGTTTTCAGGGATGTATTTTGTTGGCTCTATTGTTAAGCCGATTCAACAAATTAACAATATTGCTACAAAATATGCTAAGGGTGATTTTTCTGTTAGAATTAAGAATAATAGTAAAGATGAAATAGGGAATCTCTGTGTAGCTATTAATAATATGGCTGATGAGTTATCTTCTTCTGAGGCGATGAAGAATGAATTTATTTCATCCGTTTCACATGAGCTGAGAACACCGCTTACTGCTATAAAAGGTTGGGCTGAAACTCTTAATGAGAGTGATGANGCCGAGATGATGCAAAAGGGTATCAGCGTAATTGTGAGTGAAACTGAACGATTATCGAGAATGGTTGAGGAACTACTTGATTTCTCAAGGATGCAGGATGGGCGGTTCACCTTGCAAAAGGAGAATATGGATATACTTGCTGAATTAGGAGAGGCGGTACTTATTTATACTGAAAAGGCAAGACGTGAGGGTATAGATATAATTTATAATGAGCCTGAAATGTTGCCGATTGTATTCGGCGATAAAAGTAGAATTAAACAGGTGTTTATAAATATTATAGACAACGCCATAAAATATTCTGTATGTGGTGGCACAGTAACTATTGAAGCTATTGAAGATGAGGGTAATGTTCAGATAGCTGTTGCAGATATGGGTTGTGGAATTAAAGATACAGATTTACCAAGAATTAAAACAAAGTTTTTTAAGGCAAATCATACAAGAAGGGGCTCTGGGATTGGTCTTGCTGTCGCTGATGAAATAGTTACTATGCATGGCGGAACACTTACGGTTTTAAGTCAAGAAGGCGTCGGTACAACGGTTGTTATAACTTTGCCGTCTGAAAAAAAGGCATAATTATACCTTGAGAGGAGAATTATATGGCAGATGAGAAAAAGATTAAGATAAATCATAAATCAAAAATAGGTGGGCAGGCACTTATCGAGGGTGTTATGATGAAGGGGAGCTATAAGGCGGCAATGGCTTGTAGGCTTCCTAACGGAGAAATTGACCTTGAGGTATGGGACGAAAAGAACGGAAAAAATGCTCCTTGGTACAGAAAGGTTCCTTTTATAAGGGGAATTTTCAACTTTATCCTATCTATGATTGATGGGNATAAATGTCTTATGAAATCAGCTGAAAAGCAAGTTGATGAGAATAATCCTGAAGAAGAGATGTCTAAGTTTGAGAAATGGCTTGATGATAAATTTGGCGAGAAGATAATGACTGCTTTTATGATTATAGCAGTTATGTTCAGCGTTGCTATTGGATTATTTCTTTTTATGTATCTACCTACAAAAACTGTTGGATTTATTAAACCACTCCATAATTATAATATGCTGAAAACATTGTTTGAAGGTATTATAAAAATAATTATTTTTGTGCTATATCTAGGTCTTACATCCTTGATGAAGGATATCAAACGCACTTATCAATATCATGGTGCAGAGCATAAAACAATTGCTTGTCATGAATCAGGTGAGGAATTAAATGTTGATAATGTCAAAAAGCAAAGCAGGTTCCACCCAAGGTGTGGGACTAGTTTTATCTTCCTTGTGCTTATTGTTGGTATACTTGTATTCAGCTTTTTAAGTTGGGGGAGTACTTTGGTTAGAGTTGGTATGAAGCTTGTTTTAATGCCACTTATTGTAGGCATCTCCTATGAGATTATTCGCCTTGCGGGTAGGCATGATAATATTATTACGAGAATTATTTCAGCTCCAGGATTACAGCTACAAAGGCTTACCACAAAGGAACCTGATGATAAACAGATTGAGATTGCAATAGCTGCTATAGAACCTTGTATTCCTGAAAATTTGGAGGATGATCAGTGGTAACTGTAAGGGAAATTTATGCTAATTCAAGGGNAATATTAAAAGCTAAGGGAATAGATNATTATCGTTTTGAGGCTGCTTGTATTATTGAAAGTTTATTTAATACAAGGATAAATGTGTTGATTAATTCTGAAATTATTGTTGGGGAAAATCAAGTTAAGCGTATTCAAGAAATGCTTAATAAACGTGTGGAAGGCTATCCTTTGCAATATATACTTGGAGAGTGGGAGTTTTATAGTTTGCCCTTTAAGGTTGGGGAGGGAGTGCTTATACCACGACCAGATACTGAAACGCTTGTGGATTATGTGCTGGAGTTTGCGAAAGATATAACTAAGCCGAAAATTGTTGACCTTTGCAGTGGGAGTGGTTGTATTGCAATTGCAATTGATAAGAATATACCGAATGCTCAGGTTCATGCAATCGAGGTTTCAAAAGAGGCTGTTAGTTACCTACAACAGAATATTGAGTTAAATTCATCAGATGTGCAACTTGTTATTGGAGATGTTCTTGATACTGCGGTTGTAGAAGGATTTAGTGAATTGGATATTATAGTTTCAAATCCCCCATATCTCACAGATAGTGATTTTGAGGGCTTGCAAAAGGAGATTGAATTCGAGCCTAAAATAGCCTTATATGGTGGGGATAGAGGCGTGGCATTTTACGAGGGGATTACAGAAAAATGGAGGGTGGCATTGAAAAAAGGAGGGCTTCTTGCGTTTGAAATAGGTCTTGGTCAAGAAGAATCTGTTACGGAAATATTGAGGAAGAATGGATTTAAGGATATTAATTATAGATGTGATTTAAACCAAATTATAAGAGTTGTCGCTGGGATTAAAACTGGTGATTAAGACGGGAGGATACTTATGGCAAAGGCAAATCAAAAAAAACAAGTTCTTGTGATTCCATCCACTGCTGAGGCTAAGAAAAAAGCACTGGAAAGTGCTATTTCACATATTGAAAAAACATATGGTGCTGGTGCTGTAATGAGGCTTGGGGAGAATAAACAAATGAAGTTTGATGTAATCCCAACAGGTTCGCTCACACTTGATATGGCATTGGGAATCGGTGGGGTTCCACGTGGAAGAATTGTGGAGATATATGGACCTGAAAGTTCAGGAAAAACAACAGTTGCTTTGCATATTGCTGCTGAAGCTCAGAAAAAAGGTGGAGAAGTTGCGTTTATTGACGTTGAACACGCATTAGATCCNGTTTATGCTGCTGCACTTGGAATCAATATTGATGATTTATTGATCTCACAACCTGATAGCGGTGAACAGGCACTTGAAATTGCTGAGGCTTTAGCACGTTCAGGTGCTATTGATGTGTTAGTAATTGACTCTGTTGCAGCAATGGTTACAAAGGCAGAAATCGATGGAGATATGGGCGATACTCATGTTGGACAGCTTGCAAGACTTATGTCACAGGGAATGAGAAAGCTTACATCTGTTATTGCAAAATCAAATTGTGTAGCTATATTTATTAATCAGGTAAGGGAGAAAATTGGTGTTATCTATGGTAACCCTGAAACTACTCCTGGTGGGCGAGCGTTGAAGTTTTATTCTTCTGTTAGAATTGAGGTTAGAAGAGTTGAAACTATTAAAAGCGGAGTTGAAAATGTTGGTAATAGGACTAAGTGTAGGATTGTAAAAAACAAGGTTGCACCTCCTTTTAGGGAATGTCAATTTGATATCGTTTTCGGGCAGGGAATTTCAAGGGACGGTGAAATAATTGACCTTGCTGTTGAACTTGATGTTATCAAGAAAAGTGGCTCATGGTTTAGCTATAAGGATATAAAAATTGGCCAGGGAAGAGAGAATGCTAAGGACTGGCTTAAAGAAAACCCTGAGTTATCATTAGAAATTGAAGATGCGATAAGGGAGAATTCCTCCAATATTGTAGTTGGAACAAAAAAGGATAAAAAACAGGAAAAGGCTAAGGAATCAGCGAAAGCTGCAAGTGAGGCTAAAAGACCGAAGATCGAAGAAGATGATGTATTGATTGATGCTGATGATGATTTCGAGGAATTCACACCTGCTGGAGAAGAATAGGAATGAAGATTACATCAATTGCTCTGTATAAGGGCAAGGTTTATTGCGTTGAGATTGATGATGAAAAAAAACTTTATTTCCATAGGGATATTGTTTATGATTATGGTTTAAAGCATAATATGGAACTTGATGAATCTAAGTTAGAAGCAATCTTTAATGCATCAGAAAAACGTAGGGCAAGGGAAAGAGCGTTATATCTACTTGATTATAGGGACCATTCCTATATTGAACTTTTAGAGAAACTTGAGAAGAATTATGATGAGGATATATGCTTTGAGATTCTTGATAGCCTTGCTGAAAAGGGTCTAATTAATGATTGGCGTTATGCTGAAAACTTTGCTAGGAAGCTTTTTGAGGGAAAGAAGTATGGTGCTAATAGGGTTAGACAGGAGATGAGGCGGAGAGGGATTACACAAGAGATTATTGAGCATATGCTTGAGAAGTATGAAGATGGTACATACGAGAGGTTAAAGGAAGTTATTAACAAGAAATATTTCAGGGATTTAGGGGATTATAAGAGTATAGAAAAGGTTAAAGCAGCTTTAGTAAGGCGTGGTTATAGATATAATGAAATAAATGAGGTTCTAAGGGACTTAAGAGAAGATGATGAGTAAGTTAACTATAATGAAAACAGGGTAAAGCAAAAATATTTAGCATAAAATTAATTCAAAAAGGAAGATGGTAATGTCAGTTAGAATAGGGATGGTCTCACTTGGTTGTTCAAAAAACCTTGTTGATTCTGAGCGAATGTTATATAAGATAAGAAAGAAAGGCTATGAAATTATCACTGATGCTGGTCTTGCCGATATTGTAATTATAAATACTTGTGGTTTTATACAATCTGCAAAAGAAGAGGCTATCGAAACAATTCTGGAGTTTTGTGAGCTAAAATCAGAAGGAAGAATTAAGAAGATTATTATTACAGGTTGCCTAGCCCAACGTTATAAAGAAGAAACAGCAGAGCTTTTTCCAGAGGCTGATGCTGTTATTGGCATTGGTTGTAATGAAGATATTATTGACGTTATCGAAAATATCCTTTCTGAAAAAAGGGTAGTAAAGTTTGATGATAAGGAAAAGCTAAAGCTAACTGGTGGGAGGATTATTTCCACTTTACCGTTTTTTGCATACCTCAAAATCGCCGAGGGATGCAGTAACTCCTGTTCATATTGTGCAATTCCATCCATAAGGGGAAGGTACAGAAGCGTTCCTATGGAGGAAGTCCTTGAGGAAGCTAGATGGCTTGCAGAAAATGGTGTTACAGAAATAATTTTAATTGCACAGGATAGTACACGCTATGGAATTGATTTATATAAAGAAATTAAATTACCTGAATTGCTACGAGAATTATGTAAGATTGATAAGATTAAGTGGATAAGGGTGCTTTATTGCTATCCAGAGAGGGTGACGGATGAGCTTTTGGATGTAATTGCAAGTGAGGATAAAATTGTAAAGTACATGGATATTCCAATTCAGCATTGTGACAAGGATATTCTTAGAGCGATGAACAGAAGTGGAAGTGAGGAGGAATTGAGAGNTTTATTTGCAAAAATCAGAGCGAAGATTCCTGATATTACACTTAGAACGACGCTTATTACAGGGTTTCCAAAGGAAAGTGGCGAACAATATGTTAAGCTCGCTGAATTTGTAAAGGATATGGAATTTGATAGGCTTGGTTGTTTCGCTTATTCCGAGGAGGAGGGAACGGTTGCCGCAAGTATGGATGGACAGATTGATGAAGAAACACGTCAGAAGCGTGCTGAAATTATTATGGATATGCAGAATATTGTCGCTGAAAAGAAAAATGCCGAGAAGCTTGGTAGGGTAATAGAAGCTGTTGTTGAGGGTTATGATAGATTTGGTGAATGTTATTTTGGACGTACGGC
>JGI24708J26588_10004098_pt1 | contig 10231 bp, 7 predicted proteins | sample BioPla1DNA2_FD_26588 | JGI IMG/M metagenome (IMG submission 26588) | reverse complement strand
TTGCTCCCATGGTATTTAAAAAGTTAGCCACATCCACTACATGAGGCTCCTTGGCTGCATTAACTAAAGTGGTAGTCCCTTCTGCCTTTACAGCAGCTAACATTATGTTAATTGTAGCTCCTACACTGACTACATCCAAGTAAATCTCGGTACCAACCAATTTATCGGCAAACACTTTTATTACACCATGCTCCAGCTCTACTTTAGCACCAAGGGCTTCAAATCCCTTAATATGTTGATCAATTGGCCTTGTCCCTATGGCACAGCCTCCTGGAAAGGATACCTCGGCTCTACCAAACTTGGTTAAAAGAACTCCCAATAGATAATAAGAGGCCCTCATTCGCCTTACNATATCGTAATGAGCCCTATATTCTTTCATCTTAGAAGCGTTGATCCTTATAGTTCCATTATAATCCAGATTAACCCAAGCTCCTAGCTCGTCTAGGATATCTGCAAGTACTGTAACATCATCTATATATGGAAGATTATCAATAGTACAAGTGTCATCTGCCAATAGTGCTGCGGGAATAATAGCAACAGCTGCATTTTTGGCTCCACTTATTTTGACTCTTCCTTTTAACTTTTTTCCACCATAGACTCGAAGTTTCTCCACTCCCTGTCCCCCCTTATCTTTTGAGGGAACTTCACCTCCAATGCATTCTTCTGCCACATAAATATCAAGCAACATTTCAATTATAGCATCTTTATAATAATATTTCATTATATATTTATGAAATTTTGGTGAATTCCCATGAATCCCTGCTACTTTAGCTGCTGTGCAGCCACTATATTATAACATTGTTTTATGTAAACTTCATCTGGTAATTAGTTGCAGCCAGGACAGCCTCCACTCATTTGAATGGGACAAGAGGGCGAATGCGACCTACTGCTAATCTGTCCAAAAAGACTTTTCCCTTGGAATACCTGCTTTAAGTCCTTACTTCCACATTCAGGGCAACTAACTCGACTTCGGTCATCACCGTAAACTAATTTATCAAAGACTTTTAAACATTCCTTACATTCAAAGTCAAGCAATGCCATAGCTGTATCCCTCCTCTTTTAGAATAATCACAAATATGCCCAGGCATAGGCTGGGCATATTATTTGCTATTTAAGATAGTTTAAAGGGTTTTTAGCACTACCATTAACACGGACTTCAAAATGCAGATGAGGCCCTGTACTCCTGCCAGTGCTTCCCATATATCCAATCACTTGACCCTTCTTAACACTTTGCCCACTGCTAACTAGTCGGGAACTTAGGTGGGCATACCATGTAGAAATACCTCCTCCATGGTTTATCTTTATCAAATTCCCATAGCCTCCACTGTTAAATCCTGAATAACTCACAGTTCCGCTATCTGCCGCATATATAGGTGTCCCTTTTTTATTGGCTATATCTATCCCACTATGGTGCCTGCCCCAACGTCTACCAAATCTAGAAGATAGGCTTCCATTAGTAGGCCATGACATAGATCCACTGCCAGATGTGCTGCTTGTACTAGTTGTGCCAGATCCCCTGGATGAAGTTGACCTTTTGACAGGCTTCTTGGTCCCCTCGAGAACAATCCTTTTGACCGGCTCTTTTATTATGGTCTCTGAGATATTTTCTCTATCCCTTTCAACACCATTCTTCTTATAGACCTTGTCCACTATTTCCTTTTGGCCATTTGCTCCCTCTTGAGATACTTTAGTCTGGTTGGTATAGAGAGAGTCGGACTTCTTGGTCTCAGTTTCAAAAGGAATGGACTTAGTATACTTTACTTTTTCTACCGTTAATATATTTATAGGCAAATCCGGCACATTTAGGTTAAGCTCCTGACCTATTTGGAGAATATCCGACTCCTCCATGGGAGCATTAGCCTCCAGGATTTCCTTTACAGTCATATCATGTTTATCCGCAATAATCCAGATATTGTCCCCTTTTTCTACCACATAGATCTGTTTTTCGGTGTCACCTTCCATCAGCCTTTTCAGTACCTCATCAGCATCTTCAAGCTTCTCAAATTCTACATAGGAATCCTCAATGCTTACATCTTCTTCAAAACCAATTTCCTCAAGCTCTCTTTCTGCCTCCTTGGCCCTATCCTTATAGGGCTCCTGAAGTAGATCTAATATGGACTGGGCTGTTTGTCTATCCTTTAAAATGCCCATTTCTTGGCCATTGGATTGGATTACGGCTGATTTTACCTTAGGCTCGGCGTTAGTGCGTACTATCTTTTCTATATCGTCTAAATTACATAAAAAATTCTTATCAACATAAATCTCCTCAAAATCCATATGACATTCTAAGATGGTTTCCATATCAAATTCTGCCTGAAATTCCTGTCGGACATCCTCCAATATGGCTTCTACATCAGCTCTATCTTGAACTAAGCCTATCTTATGCCCATTATAGTATGCAAAATAAGCTTTTAATAGATCGCCGTCTTCATAGCTCCCTTTATCATCGGTTGCTCGGGCTGTAGTCGAAAACAAACCAGCACTAATAATAATAACAACAGCAAGTAATATAATCCCAATATTTCTTGTCCTCATCCATTTAAGTACTTTTCCCAGTAATTCCGGTTTCATCCCATCTAATGTCATAACTAGGTATCCTTCCTGTCTTTAGTTTTTAAGAATTTTTTATCCGTTTTCATTATACCACAAAAATTATAATTATTACATGTTTTTTACGAAACTATTAAATTCTTTATTAGAATCATTCGACACCCAGCCTTATTATCTTTTTATACTTCATTTTTTATTCTTCATATAACCATTGATTAAAGAATTCTTCCCATGATTGCCCAGTTACCTCCTGACAAGCCCTATATAAATCTTGGGGTTTAGCGTTTTGAAACTTATTATTCTCAAAATATGTTCTCAGTACCTTGAAGAAGTCTTCATCCCCCATTTCCCGCCTTATCTCGTGAAACATAATAGCAGCCTTGCCATAAACCAAAGAATCGTATTCTATCCAATCCTCAAACTCATATAGGGGCCTATGGATGGTCTCATTTATTTCTTCATCAAGCCTATAAATCTTAAATAATTGGTACTTACCCTTATGTATTAAATCTTGATATTTTTGATACTCCTTCTGCTGCCCATAGCGACGACCATAGTATAAGATGGTTGAATACTCAGTAAGACCTTCATCCAGCCAGGAATCATATATCTGATCATTGCCCACCAGTCCATACCACCATTGATGGGCAAGCTCATGAACAGTAACCAGCTCCAGCCAATCATCTTGATCTCCCTTATAAAGGCTCTGGTCTATCATTACTAGTCCCGGGTATTCCATCCCCCCTATAAAAAAGTCAGTTTCTACGATGGAAAGAGTTTTATAGGGATAAAGGCCAAAACACTGATTGAAAATTCTAAGGGCAGAGGCACCATAATCCAACGCCTTCTCCCCCCCTTCTTCAGTAAAAAAATAGGAATACACCCTAGTGTCTCCTAGGGTCATTGAGGCTGTTTTGAACTTGTTGCTTGCTACCCAAGCAAAGTCTCTAACGGCTAAGGCCTCAAATTCCCAGATATTTAGCTTATCATTCTTACTTATATTAATGGAGTCCCCTGTAGCAGCAATTATAATATCCTCAGGTGCATTTATCCTAACCTTATAGTTTGATACATCACTATAAAATGGATCCCCAAGGCTGTAGTAAGGCTCAAGATTCCATCCCCTCTCATCATATACGCATAGTATGGGATACCAATTCCCTAAATTATAGGTATTGGCCCAGTAGCCAAACCTTCCTGGAGAATTAGGAAGCTTTACTGAGTATTCAAGCCAAATATCTGCCCTATCTCCTGGCTTAAGGGTTTTATCTAAGGATATCATCAGTATATCATCACTATATCCTTGAATTGTATATGAGGCCGGACTGCCATCCAATTCTATCTTGTCAAACTCTATAAAGCCTGGTGAGAAACCATTGGGATAAGCCCTATCCATCTCTTCTGGAGGGAATACAGCCTTATCTTGGTGTTTAAAGGAATTAGGATAAATGTGGAAGTATATGTCTGTAATTTGAGTATCCTCAGTATTGATGTAATAGGTTCGCTGCTGACAATCTATCCTTCCAACTTTAGGATTGAAATCAACATCTATACCGTACCAGGTCAAATCCTTGCTCTGCTCTCTAAATGGTGTCTTATTATTCCAAAATAGCCTATATGAAGTAAATGCCAAAATTAATACTGCAATTACTCCAATGATAGCAATAAGATGTTTTCTCCTCTTTAGAATGGTTTTCATATGATCGCCTCTTTTCAAGATCAAGATAAGCCATTAGCCAAGTTAACCCTAGATTGGTAATTTCNGCCGAAAATTCATATTGNAGTTGGATTTTTTTGATAAGTCACATCCTCTTGTGCTTGCCTAGGGATAGCTATTGAAAAAATCAATGTCTTTAGATTTGTCTAAATACTATAATATATTCTATGANGCGCATATGTAGAATAGATTGACCAGTGGATTCTGAAAATTCAGTACTTACTCCTAGTAACTTGATTCTATATATGGAATAGATGGATTATTGTATTATTGGCAGTCTTACAATAAATACGGTCCCCTCCCCTTCAACGCTTTCCACCTCAATAGATCCGCCATGGGAATTAACGATGCTCCGACTAATATGTAGACCGAGACCACTGCCACTTCTTTTCGTTGTATAAAGCATCTTAAATACTTGATCTATTTTATCTGATGGTATTCCAGAACCAGTATCTTGAAAGCTTATAAGGACTTCATGGGCTATAGGATCTATCTTTACTTCTATGGTTAAAGTCCCTCCAGCCTCCATAGCCTGGATAGCATTCTCTATCAGATTAATAAATACATGATGAAGTGCATTCATATCAGCCCTAATAAGGGACTTTCTTTTACAAGGTTTATAAATTAATCTTACATTATTTAATTCCGCCTTCGGTTCCGTAATATGTATAAGAGATTCTAAACCTTTGTCCAAGGATTGAATAGAAACCTTTTCTAATCGGCGTACAGTTAACTTCTTAAAGTCATCAAGAAGCCTATTAACCCAGACAATCTCCTTTAAAATCCTATTTCCCCTGTAGCAGTCAATGGATCCTTCCAGCTGTAAAAGCTGTATATAGGCACTAATGTTGCAAAGAGCATTTCTAACATCATGAGATACTATAGACGATGCTTCTATGATGCCAGCTTGAGCTTGATGCATCTTTTCCTGTATGTTTAGAAGCATTGATTTTTCCTTGCTGAGCTGTAACTGCCTCTCGATGCTCATTGCGGCAACTGATATGGCACCTATGACTACTCTATAGTTTGTTTTTGAAGGTATCATAGAAAAAATAGTAGCTATCAGCTTATCGTCAGAGCTATATATGGGTGCTGCAAACCCAACCCAGTTTCTTAAAATCTCCAAAAAATGTTCTTCTGGCCTGATAATTATTGATTTCCCTGTTTCGATGCATAGCCCAATAGCATTTGTCCCCATATAAGCCTCTTGGTGGATATAGCCCCTCTCATATCCCAGCTCCCTAAGTTGCGGAGAGTTTCCTTCAATATATAGAATTACTCCTTCCTCATTGCTTAGCCCAATAAGAACTCCACACTTAGTAGCAGTTGCAGAAAGCATTTTGATATATGGATGAGCAGTCTTTAAGATATCCCTATTATCTTCCAGCATATGACTAAACCTTTGCGATGAAACTTTCGAAGCATTTGGCATATCACTACTTATCATTGCGTTCTGGATACATCTGCTCCAAGATTGATCGATGGAGCTTTTGGATAATTCGTTTTGGCAGGANCNCACTCTCACAAATTCCACTTCTTTCTTCTCCATATAACCTCATTCCTCCAGCTGGTCTAGTGATGTATCATTTAAAAGCCAGCTCTTGATAGTTGAAGAACAAAAATTTAAGTTCTAATCCCATAACTGTTCTAACACCACAACATTTGAGAAGGTAGCTCCTTATGAGCTAGCATATTCCCTAGGAATGAATTTCTTGCTAAAATAAGAATATACAATGATTTAAAGATGACTCTATTGCCATAATAAAGGGAATATTATCAAATGGTCTATTTCACACTGCATTCCTACAATGCGACTTTATGCTTTAAAGCCTACTATTTACTTTATCATATGCCTATATATAATTACAATCTACTTATGATAAAATAAGAATATTATACCATGTTTTGCCCGTCAAGATTCCTACAATCAAAAAAAATCAGCTTCTATGGACTAGTCCATAGAAGCCTATTTGCTATATAAAGTCTATGTCATACAATTTAACGATTATCACTCAGTGGGGGGAAAAATCTTCTGTAGTCCCTTTACGATAAAATAGAACAACATCAGCACTACAAAGACAGCACCCATACCCGCTCCCAATACCTTAAGAGCTTCTAATACAACTTCATTCATGGTATATACCTCCTTATCCTACCAATGCCAGTAGAACTCCACCAGCTACTATGGAGCCTATCTGGCCAGCCACGTTAGCACCTATTGCCTGCATCAAGATAAAGTTTGTAGGATCTTCTTCTTGAGCTATCTTTTGAACAACTCGTGCAGACATTGGAAATGCAGATATCCCTGCAGCCCCAATCATAGGATTAACTTTGCTTTTTAAGAATAGATTGATAAACTTAGCAAAGAGAACTCCCCCTGCCGTATCAAATACAAAGGCTAAAAGACCAATACCAAGTATCATCAAGGTAGTAGGAGCCAAGAATCTTTCCGCCACCATGGTAGAGCCTATAGTAATACCCAGCAGTAAAGTTACAAGATTGGCCAGCTCATTCTGTGCTGATTTGGACAGTCTCTCCAGTACTCCCGATTCCCTTACTAGGTTTCCAAACATTAGAGCACCCACCAAACCCACACTAACGGGGGCTATAATTCCTGCCACCAGGGTTACTACTATTGGGAAAAGGATTAATACCTTTTTCGATACCTTGGAATCATAGTCGGCATCCATACGTATCTGACGCTCTTCTTTAGTGGTGAGAGCACGTATAACCGGTGGTTGGATCATGGGGACCAAAGCCATATAGGAATAGGCTGCTACCGATATAGGCCCCAACAAATCTGGTGCAAAGAGATTGGCTACATAGATAGATGTAGGCCCGTCAGCAGCACCGATTATACCAATAGATGCAGCTTCTTTTAAACTAAAGGCACCCGTAGAAGCAGCAAGTAGCATTGCTAGAAAAATTCCCAGCTGAGCGGCTGCACCAAAAAATATCATTACAGGTTGTCTTAAAAGCGGGCTAAAATCTATCATAGCACCTACAGCGATGAATATGAGAATAGGAAATAGTTCAGTCCTTATCCCAGCATTATAGAGAATGGTCAAAAAGCCATTTTCACCTATTGCCGAGGATAGGGGTATATTGGTGAGTATTGCACCAAATCCTATGGGCAGCAGCAGCATTGGTTCATATTCTTTCTTTATAGCTAGATAGATTAAAAGCAATCCTACTAAAATCATTACACCTTGCTGCCATGTCATACCATAAAGTCCTTCTAATAACTTGTCCATTTTTATTCCCCCACTTAAATTTAAATTGATACACAAAAAGACTTTTGTCTAGGCAAAACGAGCCGGACAAAAGTCTTATCCTCAAGTAAAAAAACTTAAATCCCGACCGGGTGATTGGATTNCCCACCGTATTGACGACCGAGATAATCGCATATAGCGACGGATTACTCCCTCTTATCTACTAATACCATAATAATCCCATTATAGGGTGCTTGTCAATAGACAAAACTAAAAATCTTTTAGCTGTTCTTTAACAGCCTCTATGATACTTTCAATCCCTGCAGTACTGAGCTCTAGCCTGTACTTATCAACAGCAGCTTTGGGGGATCCTGCCTTCCCCAAGAGAATAGGTGGGCCGTACTGGGAATTGACCCTAATGACATTTTCTATCTCCTTTTCTACAGGGCTTGGATTAAAAGCAAAATTAGCGTAGGGATCCTTTATGGATATGCTCTCAAAATAGTCTAGCTCCTTATCCAAATTAGGATAGTCCACAATTTCCCCCTGGATACCATAGTCCAAAAAATCATAGAAATCCCTATCATTCATAATATAATCTAACATCATTAGTGCACGCTCACTCTTATCAGATTCTGAGTTTATGGACAGAAGATTGTTGGCTGCACTTTTCTTTATAAGCTTTTGCTTCTCCCCTGCAAAACAAAACAACCCTAGCCCCTCGTCTGTCCAATTTATAGTATTTGAAAGCTGGCTTCCATTATGCAGGTATGGGTTTAGATCTCCAAATAATGAATAGTGTTCCTCTGGCCTTTCCTTATCCACTAGCTTTCCATCCATCATAAGCACATCTTGATCCCAATATCCTTTATCCGCCCAGACTTTCATTCTTTCAGCAAATTCTACGAATTCACTAGTAAAAGCAGGGTGTAGAATATCTGATCTATTATCCTTGGATCTTGAAACTAAATAGGCACTTGATAGAGGGAGTCCAGGAGCAGGAACCCAAGCTGAATTTAGATCAACCATCATATGGTATAGATTTATGCTCTCTTCCTCATTCATAGCAAGGGGTGCTAAAGCAAACTCCTTCTCTAATAGAGTATCTATATAATTCTCCATATCCTCTATAGATTGAATAGGCTCCAATTCATATTCTTTAAGCTTATCCTCACTGTAGATATATCCGTTTGCCATATACTGACCTTGACCTAAGGGTATCCCATAGATCTTCCCCTTATATCGGGCATCATCCCAGCTATCAGGATTGATATTTTCCCATATATTCTTTGCATATATGGGGAGTATATCGTCCAAGTCCTTAAAGGCATCTTCTTCTACAAGCCCAAAATAACTAGGATGAGCATCGGCGCTTGTATAGATTACATCATAGGCTTCTTTAGAATTAAATGCAAGAAGGTACTCCCTATCTACTTGGTCCAAGGGGACAAAGGTTACCTCTACATTTGCATTTATATTTTCTTTAAGATCGCCATTTAGCTGTGCTACCATATCTTGATAGCCTATTATGGCCTCTGTAGACGAGGGCCCTATCAAAAACATTGATAGTTTCACATACCTTGAGGTATCAATTTCTCCATTTACTACTGGAGTAGAGTTTGATGGAAGTATATTGCTTATCAATATACCAAATACCAATAATAGCCCTATGACTATTAGGCCTAAAGTTATGCCTCCACGGCCTTTTCTTTTAGTAACAGATGTTCTCATCTTATTTTCCCTCACTTTAGCTAGCTGACCATATCTGACTCAAAAAGATCCTCAGGTTCAATATCCTTAAACTGAGCCCGGTACAGGTTAGCATAAATTCCGTCATTCTTAAGGAGAGTCTCATGGTCGCCTCTTTCTTCTATACCCCTATCAGTCAGCACCAGAATTTCATCAGCGTTCTTAATGGTGGACAACCGATGGGCTATAACTAGGGTAGTTCTTCCCTTCGATAAATTCTCCAAAGCCTGCTGTATTTTGACCTCGGTTTCGTTATCTAGGGCAGAGGTTGCCTCGTCTAGTATAAGAATGGGAGGATTCTTTAAAAATACCCTTGCAATGGATATTCTTTGTTTCTGTCCTCCTGACAGCCTAAGACCCCTCTCTCCGGCATAGGTATCGTATCCATCAGGTAGACTCATGATAAAGTCATGGATATTGGCATTCTTGGCCGCTTGTATCATTTCTTCATGGGTCGCCTCTACATTACCGTACATAATATTTTCGCCAATGGTGCCTGCAAAGAGAAATACATCCTGCTGTACCAGCCCTATATTCCTTCTTAAGGACTTTAAGGTATAATCCCTTATATCCAAGCCATCAATGGATATATAACCTCCATTGACCTCATAAAATCGAGGTATTAGGTGGCACATGGTAGTCTTTCCTCCCCCTGAAGGGCCTACCAAAGCCACGGTCTTACCTGCCTCTATTTTTATATTGATATCTTCCAGTACCCGTTCATTATTATCGTAGGAGAAGCTTACATTGTGAAACTGCATGTCTCCCTTTACATTCTCAAGTTCCTTTGCGTCGGGATCATCGACAATATCGGGTTTCTCCTCCATAATCTCAACAAATCTTTCGACCCCGGTCATGCCGGATTCAAACTGCTGTACAAAGTTGGATAGCTGGCGGACTGGTTGCATAAATAGACCTATATACATGATAAAAGCCAATAGATCTGCAATATCCATAATGCCCCTAAAGATCATGTATCCCCCTGCTGCCACTACTATTACGT
>JGI24708J26588_10004089_pt1 | contig 10250 bp, 10 predicted proteins | sample BioPla1DNA2_FD_26588 | JGI IMG/M metagenome (IMG submission 26588) | reverse complement strand
TCACTAAGACACCTTGCCTGCTGGCCCTGCCGATACCTCCGAAGAAGCCCAGGGGAATGGAAACCACCAGGGCGCAGGGGCAGGAGGCAACCAAAAACACAAGGGACCTGTAGAACCAGTCAGCAAAGTAGCCGCCGAAAAAGAGGGGAGGAAGGATGGCGATGATGGCTGCGATACCCACAACCGCCGGCGTATAATACCGGGCGAAGCTTGTGATGAAATCCTCAGTGGGCGCTTTGTTGGCAGTCGCGTTTTCCACCAGGTCTAAAATGCGGCTTACCGCAGAATCACCTGCCAGCTTGCTCGCTTCGATGGTCACCAGGCCCTGGAGGTTAATGGAACCTGCCAGAATTTCATCACCAGGCTGGATTTCCCTGGGCAGGCTCTCACCGGTGAGGGCAGAGGTGTCCAGTGTTGATGAACCTTCCACAACTCTTCCGTCCACTGGAACTCGTTCCCCTGGATACACGACGAGCAGATCGCCAATACCTACATCTTCCACCGAAATGTCCACCGTTGAGTTTTGGATTTTGCGGCGGGCTTTCTCCGGCCTGATGGCAATCAGTGCCGAGATTGAGCGGCGGGAGCGGTCTACCGCCAGGCTCTGCAAAAATTCACCGGTACGGTAGAAAATCATCACAGAGGCTGCTTCGGGATACTCCCCAATCAGGAGGGCTCCAAGTGTGGCAATGGCCATGAGAAAATTCTCGTCAAAAATCTCGCCTTTTTTGACGTTGCGCAGGGCCTGCCAGATTACTTCGCTGCCTGCCAGGCCGTAGGCCAGGACAAAAAGTGTTGATCTTGCCCATCCTTCCGGCACAAAGAGGGCAATGGCAAAGGATAGAATCCCTAAGAAAAAAACAGAATTGCGGAGTGTCATCAGCTTTGCCTTTTCGATTTTTGTGAAGTGTTGTGTTACAACTACAGCCGGTTCATAGGCAGCCACTGTTTCCTGCAGTGCCGCTTGCAGTGCATTTACATCCGTCTGGTCAGTATCAAGAAAGATGCGGCTGGAGGAAAAGTCCACAACCGCTTTTTCCACATGCTCCAGCCTGCTGGCTGCAGCTTCGATCTTAGCTGCACAGCTGGCGCAGGCCAGGCCCTCCAAATTGTACACTACACGCATGGTGTCACCTCAGTTCCCTTCTTGCTCCTTTATGTGCTGGTATCCCTGATCGAAAATAGCTTTAATATGTTCATCATCCAGTGAATAGTAGACTACTCTGCCTTCCTTGCGGTAGCGCACCAGCTTGGCGCTTTTCAGCACCCTCAGCTGATGGGAAATGGCTGACTGGGTCATGCCCAAGAGGTGGGCGATGTCGCACACACACATCTCGGACTGAAACAGGGCATAGAGAATGCGAATCCGGGTCGTATCCCCAAAAACCTTAAAAAACTCTGCCAGGTTAAACAGTTCTTCTTCCGGGGGCATGCTTTCCCTAATTTGCTCTACAACCTCTTCATGGATGACTGTTACATCACAGCAAGGGCTTTTTTCAGTCATAAGCGTCCCCTTTCATATATGAATACCTGTTCATGTATTCAATTGTAGTATAAGCAATCGACCAGNTCCTGTCAACAAAAATGATCGAGGGACAGGCCCTCGATCAATTGGAGCAATTTGACGAAAACAGGAATCAGTCTATCAGGAAAACCACTGAGTATTGGGCTAGGAAATCATAGACATTCAAGGCATCCAGGATAGCCTGGGCATCCTCATCGCTGATGGTGACGCTGGTCTCTGCCGTGCCTTCAATGCTCAGTGCCTGAACCACCAAGGGAGAGACCTTGATGGTCCCCTCGGGCTGGATACGCCTGAGAAGCTCGGGACTGAGCTCCTGCCCGTAGGAGGCTACGCCTGCTTCCTGCAGGAAGCCGTAGGACACAGCAACTCCTGCGTAGATGAGCTGCCCGGACTCTGAGAAGATCTTGGGACTCATGCCCCTTTGCAGATTCAGGCCCCGGGCGTCTACAATCAACCCGGTATAGACCAGACCCTGCCGAATCAGCTCTTCATCTTCCAGGTCAAGTTCCACCCGGCGAATGTTAAAGTCGTCCCACTCCATTTCCACGCCTTCCCCGGCGGTAAATACTACAGTGGCCCTTGTGGCGCCGGGAGGGGCGGTGACGATGGTGGAAATCTGCTGCCATTGATTAGGACCCGCCAGGCTTCTGCTTAACTGGGTTGAACGCAGGTACTGCCCGTGTTCGTTGTGGANGTAGACAGAAGCAAGGGTGGGGGCATCCTGCAAGTCTGTCTTGATGCGTACGCTCACTTCATAGCGGGCGTTAGCCTCCAAGAGAAAGGTTCGGCTGAATTCACCGGCCTGTACAGTGCCTGACAGCACCAGTGTCAAGAGCACAAGCAAGGGGAGTAGAGTCATTTGTCTAAGTTTCATGTTTTCACCTTCCGTTCAATCCATTCCGTTCGTTAGAAAGTTCGCACCGTACCGGCCGGATCTGACCGGTTATGTAGAAAGGGATCCTTTTGCAAGGATCCCAGGTCTGTTAACCAACTATGAGTGTTTGTCCGGCAATGATATTATCGATATCTTCGATGCTGTTCCACTCCATCAGTTCTGCCAGAGTCACTTTGTACTGCTTGGCAATTTTGTAGAGGGAGTCGCCAATTTCCACCTTGTGGATCACCTGTTCAGGCTGGGAGTCGCCGAGGTAGAAGTGGATCGGAATCCGGATTGTCTCGCCTACGGTCAGCTTGTCATTGCTAAGCCCGTTTGCGGACCGCAAAGTCTCTACGGGGACTTTGTAGGCGGCTGCCAGGGAGGAGGCGTTGTCGCCGGGCTGAACCACATGGTAGCTCCAGAGAGGCTCTATGGGAACAAGCAGTTTCTGCCCTACAACCAGCGCGTCCGGTGTGATCCCGGGGTTGAAGTCGAGGAACTCCACAACAGTTGTGTCATACTTGCGGGCCAGCTTGTGCAGGGTATCGCCGGTGATAATTACATGATACTTTGGTTCAGCGGCATCTGCAGCTGCAGCAGCGGCCAGGCTGACAAGCAAGACACATATGATAGCAAAAGTAATTCTTTTCATAATTGCACCTCCACACCCATTATGCATCTGAGCCGGGGTAAAGGCAAAGGTATGTTCTGCCTCAGCTAGTACGATATTCCGCTGCGCCTGAGGGTCCACTCCAAGAGCTCCGGTGTGATGTTCAGCTGAAAGAATACCTCCATAAAGGCTTTATAGGTTGCCGGCAGGTCATTCCCATAGCTGGGGTAGGCAATGGAGTGCAGCCATTCCAGCCCCAGGAGACTGAAGATTGACCCCGGTTCCAGCCAAGTGCACGGAAAACTTGGGATTTGATAGATGCGCCGGTGGCCGTCTCTTTCGATATCTCCGTAAGGATCAAAGACTGAGTGGGGCATAATCAGCACAAAATCCGGCAGGGGAGGCTGGCTGTTCCATTGGGGCATCTCTATCATGCCTGCCAGCTCCAGAAGCTCGTCAAAGTGTCCCGGTTCATAAGAAGAAATGATGTGCACGGGTATGGGGGCGTATCCTGCCTGCAGCCTCTGAAAACTCTCGAACTGGGCCAGCTGGTTCTCCACAAATGCGGCTAGGGCCTGTCCCCTGACTTCGCGCCCCAAAAGCTGTCCCACCAGGCGCAAAACATCGGGGAGAGCGTTGACGCTGCTGTCTAAGAGAAGTGCGGGGATGCCTAGAATCTCCTGGATTTCATCGGCTAACGCGACATTGGCCGAGTCAGCAGGAGCATAGTGCAGGATTAAATCAGGCTTCTGCTCCAGCACAGTGCCGGCCTGCATTGTTTGGTAGGTTTCGTCCCAGGTGCCCACGGTTGGCAGGTCGNGGTACTGGGGTTGAATGGCAAACTCCAATTCTGGGCTCAAACCTCGGTTCCAGCCGATGATGGAGTCCGGTTCCAGGGCGTAGACCAGGAAGGTTCCCTTTTCCGTTGTGGCCCAGATCTTCTGGACTATTGGCGGCAAGGCAACCAGGCGTCCGCCGTGGTCGGTCAAATAATCTGAGGGCAGCGGCAGATCACTTAGAGCCTTTGGGAAAAGCAGCAGAAAGAGCAGGACCAACAGCGCAGCCTGGCACAATTGCCTTCCTTTTCCCATAGACGTCGCTCCCCTCTGTGAACTTGTCTGACCCTACAATTGTAACTTTATGACAAGGCAGGGACGCTGTCAATGCTTTGGATCCAGCTCAGGCGGAACATGGAAGTTTGCCAGAAAGCGGACAGACTGCAAGCTTGTGGTTTAGGTGGGGTAAGTTGGTCCGTGACAATACCCCCTCTGAGCAGGTATTATGTAGAAAAACCCCTTGTGAAGCGACTTAACTTCAGTCGGTAAGTTAGGGGAGAAATAAAGGGAGGAAATTGGATGTTCAAAAAGTTGTTTCTGGTCACGCTCCTGGTATTGGCTGTGGGCATTGCTGGAGTCAGCGCAGCCGGCACCCAGACGTTGATTGTGGCCCAGGGTGCTGATCCGGTCACACTAGATCCCCACGGGGAAAACGACCAGCCCTCTGCCCGGGTGCGTGTGCAGATTTTTGAAACATTGGTCAATCATGGCTACGACCTGGAAATCGTTCCCGGACTGGCCAAGAGCTGGGAACAGATCGATGAAGTAACTTGGGAATTTAAGCTGCAGGAGAACGTAACGTTCCACAACGGTGATCCTTTTACCGCAGCGGATGTAAAATACTCCTTTGAGAGAATTAAGGAACTGCCGTCCCCGGCAGCGTTCCTGCTTGACTCTGTACAGGAAGTTGTCGTCGTCGATCAGTACACAGTGCGCATTGTGCTGTCGGAACCCTTTGCTCCGATCCTTGCCCACTTGGCCCATCCGTCCAACGCGATCGTTAACCGCCGTTCTGTAGAGGAGGCGGGAGATGATTTCGGGTCGTCAGTGGCTGTGGGGACAGGCCCCTTCGTGTTTGAAGACTGGGTGGCAGGCTCCCATGTAACCCTGGTTCGGAACGAGGAGTACTGGGGCGAACCGGCCAAAGCCGAGAAACTGGTAATCCGCGGCATTCCAGAAAACACCGTCAGGGCTATTGAGCTTGAGACCGGCGGGGTAGACATTGCCTACAACATCGATCCCATGGACGAGCTCCGCCTGGACGGAACACCAGGCATTGTTCTGGACAAATATGAGACGCTCTCCACAAGTTATATCGGCTTTAACGTGAACAAAGCGCCCTTTGACGATGTGCGCGTTCGCCAAGCCATTAACTACGCCCTCGATGTAGAGGCTGTAGTGGATTATATCTACACCGGACAGGCAGTCGCTGCCGGCGGGCCCCTTCCGCCCCTGGTCTGGGGTGCCCTTGATGCGGAAGGTTATGAGTACAATCCCGAAAAGGCCAAGGAGCTTCTGGCTGAGGCCGGCTATCCTGACGGTTTTTCGACAACTCTGTGGACGAATGACAATCCTCAGCGGATGATGATTGCCGAAATGTTCCAGGCAGATCTGGCCGAGATCGGCATTGATGTGGAAGTGCTCGTCGTCCCCTGGGCCACCTATTTGGAGGAAACAGGCAGCGGCAAGCATGATATGTTCATCCTGGGCTGGGTCACGGTAACCGCTGATCCCGACTACGGCCTCTATGCACTGTTCCACAGCAGCCAGTTTGGCGATCCCGGCAACCGTTCCTTCTACGCTAATGAGCGGGTGGATGAGCTGCTGGAGCTTGGCCGGACCGAGGGTGATCCTGAAAAACGTGCCGCGATCTATGCAGAAGCACAGGAGCTCATCATCGAAGAAGCTCCCTGGGCCTTCCTGATTGCCACGATGGAAGTCAACGGCATGCGGGACAATGTGGAGGGCTTTGTGGCCCATCCAGCCGGTCATCATGACCTCTCGACTGTGTACAAGAAGTAATTCGGTGCAGCAAAAAACCAGGGAAGGCCCCAGGCCTTTCCCTGGTCCGCAAGCTGGGTTCAAGGAAAGGTGGTATGCTTGTGTGGCGTTATATCATAAGACGCTTGCTTAGTCTGATTCCCGTCATAATCGGGATTTCTCTTTTTGTTTTCCTGCTCATGCACCTTACACCGGGTGACCCAGCCCAATTAATGCTGGGGGAGGGTGCTCCGGCCCATCAGCTGGAGGCCCTGCGTGAGTCCATGGGTTTGAATAAACCCTGGTATGTGCAGTATCTCAATTGGCTGAAAAATGCTGTCAAGCTGGATCTGGGACGTTCCCTGCGCTCCGGCAAGGCAGTGAGTGCTGAGATTATGGACCGCCTGCCGGCCACAGCCGAGCTGGCTGCAGCTGCGGTGGCGATCGCTATTCTCCTTGGTGTGCCGGTAGGTGTACTGTCTGCCAGCAGGCCGAACTCGACCTTTGACAATGTTGCGATGGTGGGAGCATTGAGCGGTGTCGGCATGCCTGCTTTTTGGCAGGGAATCATGCTGATCCTGGTCTTCTCTGTTTCGCTCCAGTGGCTGCCGTCATCGGGAAGGCTGGGGGGATGGCAGTACCTGGTGCTGCCCGCGATAACTCTGGGAACCGGGGCGACTGCCAGCATCGCCCGCTTAACCCGGTCCGCCATGCTCGATGTCCTGCAGCAGGACTATGTTCGTACAGCACGGGCCAAGGGCCTGCGCCCCTTTATTGTCGTCTATTGGCACGCTCTGCGCAATGCGCTGATTCCGGTTGTGACCATGATCGGGCTTCAGTTTGGCGGGCTGATGAGCGGTGCCGTTCTGACCGAGACCATTTTCGCCTGGCCGGGCATCGGCCGCATGCTGGTGGAAGCAATCAACAACAAGGATTTTCCCCTTGTTCAGGGAACAATTATGACTTTTGCCTTGACCTATGCCTTGGTCAATCTTGGTGTGGACCTGATGTATGCAGTCTTGGATCCGCGCCTGCGATCGACCTATGAATAGAAAGGAGGCGGTACGATGACAGATAAAACTGCTAAGTCACAAAGTCATCTCTCCAGGATTTTTAAGCAATGGAGGCGAAATCGCCGGGCTGTAGCCGGCGCATTTATACTGACTGCCATCATTTTGCTGGCTGTTTTCGCGCCTTACGTTACCAAGCACGAACCCCATAGACAGAACATGCGCAATCGCCTCCAGCCTCCCTCGGGGGACCACATCTTTGGAACGGACCAATTCGGCAGGGATATTTACGCCCGGGTCGTCTACGGGGCCCGGCTATCGCTCCAGGTCGGCTTTTTCTCCATTGGCCTGGCGCTGATTGTCGGCTGTACTTTGGGCCTTCTGGCCGGTTATTACGGCGGAGTCCTGGATAATGTAATTATGCGCTTTGTGGATATCTTAATGGCTTTGCCCGGCTTTTTGCTGGCTTTGGCAATTGTCGCGGCTTTAGGGCCCGGCCTGCAGAATGTGGTGTTAGCTATCGGAGTTTCCTACATTCCCTCCTTTGCCCGGATGATGCGCTCTGCAGTGCTGTCCACCCGGGAGCTGGACTATGTGAGTGCAGCCAAGTCNCTNGGTGCNAAGGACAGACGCATTCTCCTGACCCATGTCCTGCCCAACTCACTGAGCCCAATCATTGTTCTGACTACCCTAAGCATGGCAGGTGCCATTTTGTCCGCTGCGGGCCTAAGCTTTCTGGGCATGGGTGCCCAGCCGCCAACGCCTGAATGGGGAAGCATGATTGCCAATGCCCGTCCCTTTATCCGGGTTTCCCATTGGGCTGTGACAATTCCCGGCCTTGCTATTTTCACCACGGTGATGTGCCTCAATCTTGTAGGTGACGGACTGAGGGACGCTTTGGATCCACGTTTGAAGAATGTCGGCTGATTGCTGAGCTGAGGAACCACTTTCAAATCAGAGCATAGTATGGACTGTTGCAGTATTCGAATACTAGGAGGTCTTTACTATGCTTTCTCTTTTCAAGAAAGAGGACTGGTGGGCGAACTGGTTAGGGGTGTTTTTCATTGGCGGGGCAGCTCTGGGCTTACTTCGCTTCATACCCAAGCTGCCTAAGTGGACAGTGTGGCAGAATGCACTGCCGGCAGACTTGATTGTACCTATTGTGCTGTGGGGCGTGGGACTGGCGGCGTTGACCGGCTTGGCCCTGGGGATCATGGGGGAAAATGTAGGGAAGTATCTGAAGGCCTTTCCCGCTGTTTTCCTCCTGGCAGTGGTATCGTTCTTGATCGGCAACCAGACCACATTGGCACACTATGGATTCAGTGATGTAATCTGGGCCATCGTGCTGGGCATGCTGATCAGCAACTTATGGAAAAAGCCGGCCTGGATTGTGCCTGCCCTCAGGACTGAGCTATTCATTAAGACGGGTTTGGTGCTCCTGGGGGCAGAAATTCTCTTTACTCGGGTGCTTGAGTTGGGCTTGCACGGATTGGGCGTCGGCTGGGTTGTTCCTCCGATCCTGCTGATCTTCATGTATCTTTACGGGACACGGGTATTGAAAATGAAGAGCAAGGCCCTGGTGGCCACCGTGGCTACCTGCACCTCTGTGTGCGGTGTTTCCGCGGCCATTGCCACTGGCGCTGCGGTCAAGGCCAAGAAGGAAGAAATCAGCGCTGCCATTTCGGTTTCGCTGATTGTAACCGTCATTATGATGCTGGGCATGCCTGTTTTGATTAACTGGCTGGGCCTCAGTGAAGCGGTTGCCGGTGCCTGGATCGGCGGCACTGTAGATTCAACAGGGGCTGTTGTGGTGGCCGGCAGTATGGTGGGACCCGGGGCCATGGAAGTGGCGGCCATTGTGAAGATGCTGCAAAACGCCTTAATTGGGGTTGTCGCCTTCTGCTGGGCAGTTTTCTTTGTAACCAGGGTGGAACAGGAAGAAGGAGTCGAAAGGCTGGGCATCAAAGAAATCTGGCTGCGCTTCCCCAAATTTATCCTTGGCTTTGTCGGAGCATCTCTGGTAATGTCCTTTATCCTGGTTCCCGCGCTCGGTCAGGGTCAGGTTGATGGGATTCTGCAAGTAACGAAAACCGCGCGTACCTGGCTCTTTACCCTGGCATTTGTCACCATCGGTCTGGACTCGCGCTTTGCTAGCCTGAAGAAGGTCTTTACTGGGCAGCCCACGGTGAAGCTGCATATAGTAGGTCAAGTTGTTAACCTGATTCTGACCCTGGCTGCAGCCGCGTTTTTCTTCAGGGGATTCTAGTTTACCAGGAGATGCGATACCGCAGATAGAGCTCGTCGCCTTGCTGGTTGCAGGAAACAAGCCTAATCCGTTCCGCTTTGTCCAGCACGCAGTCTCCGGCGGCCAGGCCTAGGTCGGTGCGTTTCCCGATCAAACTCGGGTGCAGCGTGAGAAACAGTTCGTCCAGGCATTTGGCCTGCATAAACTGATAGTTGACGCTGGGGCCTCCTTCCAGGAGGAGGCGTCTCACTTGGTATTTTTCCTGAAGCAGAGTCAATATGGTGTGGGGTTTTGCCTCATCCAGGATTTCCACCTCAGACTGCTCTTTGATGGCAGAGTGCAGCCCGTCAGCCCCCCGTGCTGAAGTAATGATGACGGGGCGCCTGGGCGCTTTGGCAAAGAGGGGGGTGAGAGGATCAAGATTGCCGCTCCTTGTGAGCAGAACAGTAAGGGGTTGGTGTGCCAGCCCCTTACCTTTCCTCATCTCTTCCAGTTCCAAAGGCACACCGAGGTAGTAGGGGTGAAGCCGCACAGTGTTTCCGCCGGCCAGCACAGCATCAAAATGGCTGCGGATCACACCCATGGTGCGCCGATCAAAGGCGCTGCCCAGACTGGCAGGCTGATTCCCGTCTGCGGTGACTTTGCCATCAAGGGATGTGACCATGTTGCAGGCGACAAAAGGTCTGTGATCAGGCATCTGGAACTCCAATTCCCTGTAAAAGTGATCTTTCACTGTAAGACACCTCCGCAGATTGGTATTATCTGACGCCTATGATGAAAAGGAGACAGAGTATGTAGCCAATAATGGTAAGCAGCCCCTGCCAGCGATCGATGCGTCTTGTGAACAGGGCCGGGACGAACAAGATTCCCATGGTCACAACGCTCAGGGGGATGTCTGCCTGAAGCACTCTGGGGTCCGCGGTGATACCGGTAATGAGTTCAGGCAGGGAACTGCCTACGGCAAACAGGGTAAGGGCAATCACCGCTTCAGATACCCCTAGAGACCTGGCTATCTCCACCCCGGAATCCAGGAGGAACCTGGCCCCTAGCAAAAAAGAGACTTTCAGCACGCTTGCTGAGCATGCCAAAAGTCTCGTCCTTTGTCGCCAAAGTGCACCGCCAGGCTATGCTGCCGAGATGTTGACAGGTGCAATTGTGACTACTCCC
>JGI24708J26588_10004086_pt1 | contig 10258 bp, 8 predicted proteins | sample BioPla1DNA2_FD_26588 | JGI IMG/M metagenome (IMG submission 26588) | reverse complement strand
CAGCACCCCGATTGCCGCCGCCTGCAGCACGCTGTCCTTTTTCAGGACCGTATCGCCCTTCCTTAAATTTTCGCCCCGAAAGCAGTAATTCTCCCAAGGAANAAGCTCCTTTTCAATGACAACCCNGCCCTCTTCCAGCCGCGTATCCTCNTGCCTGATCACGCAATCGGCCCCCTCAGGGATGGGNGAGCCGGTCATNAGNCGCACTGCAATACCGCCGGTCACTNTTTTGTGGGAATANCCNCCGGCATAGACGGTGTCGANCACCTNAAGCCTCGCCGGTGCGCNGGGAGAGGCGCCGNCGGTATCCNCNGCCTGCAANGCATAGCCGTCCAGCGGNGAACGGTTNAACGGCGGGNAATCCACTGGGGCCGNTATATCCTTCGCCAGCACCCTGCCGTGCGCTTCCGGCAAAGCAACCTTTTCAGCTCCGGGGGCGCAGCCCCTTTCTTCAATGAGCCGCCTCGCTTCTTCCAGCTCCGCTTTTTCGATCATCCCTGTGGTATCCTTTCCGCTCCGCTACATGCCCGGCAGACACACTGCCGTTACCTTTAATATTCTAATACTTTTCTAAATTACCTGCTAAATTCCACGAGAACGTCAATTTTATTTTAAATATGACAGCTCGCCTCACTTCATACCCGCAGGCTTATTTTCAGTAAAACCGTAGCGCTCGATGATCTCGACGTTTTTGCGGTAGTTTTTCCGCAGCGCTTCCAGCTGCTCCCAGGTCAGGGCGAACTCTTCAGGCCCCTTTTCAAAGACCTCGGATAGTACGAGCATGCGATGGCGCTGGCGCCGCTGGCACCAGTGAATATCGTAATCCACACCGCTGACCCGTGACACGCCGCTGTCCATATCCTTGGAGAGTTCCAGGGTGAGCAGCATGCCATACTCCACCAGCTCAGAAGGGCAGGAAGGATAATGCTGATCAGTATAAAAATTGCCCAGGGAATAGATCACCGGTACCGAACGGACGGCGCCGTCATCCCCCGGTACCTCGATCCACTCGCAGGGCTGAACATACTTAGGGTGTCCTCCTAGGATCAGATCAGCCCCCGTCTCCGCCATCTTCCGGGCAGCCTCCCGCTGCTCTTCAAAGGGGTAGTCGATATACTGTTCACCCCAATGGGGGACTACCGCTACCAGGTCAGCCCCAGCGGAGCGGGCCCGCTTGATATCGGCGATGATCGGGCTGATATCCAGGAACCTCGGATCGGGGTCGTTGGGGATCAGGTTCACCGCATACTCAGCGCCTTCAGGTATGGGGATCCCGTTGGTCCAGTAGGTGTAGGCGACAAAAGCTACCCTGATCCCCCCGACCTCTACCATATCGACTGCATCCCGCTCTTCCCGATCAAGGTAGGCCCCGGTTGTCTGGAAACCGAGCTCCCGCACATTCTCCAGGGTAGCGTGTAGCCCTTCCACCCCGCGGTCCATGCAATGGTTATTGGCCAGGGAGTAGAGATTGAACCCCGCTTTTCTCAGCGCCCGGGAGAGTGCCAGGGGGGCGTTGAAGGTGAGGATACCTTTGTCCATGCCGCCGGTATATCCGGAAACCCCCCAGAAGGATATCTCCGGACCCGCCTGGGATGTCTCCAGAGTGAGCATGGCGATATCGGCATCGCTGATATGGGGGGCGAAGCGCTCGAAGGATGGCCAAAAATCGTAGCCGCCATCATGGCGATTTTCATCGAGAACAGAGAGGTGGGGGTAGAGCCCCCCCACGGCTTTCAGGGTGATGGTGCGGATATTCTGCTCATGCCCGGGATCGGCTGCGGGATCTTCTTGATCCGGCCCCTCCGGCGCAGGGTGAAGAAAGGAAAAGGGAGCAAGCTTGAATACCGCTGCGATTGCAGCGGCGACCAGTACCAGCAAAGCGATGATGTAGATGCGGCGCATGGGACACTCTCCTTCGGTTCATTTTACCCGGCTCCGGGCGATCAATGCGTGTCGAGGCTGATAGTTTCCTGCTATAAAAAGGTATCGCTACAATTTTGGCGAAATAGAATATAGTTTCTTCACTTTCCCGGGGACTGCTACCGGAACTGACTGCACAAATCAACCCGAAAGGGAGGTGGCTTCATGGCCGGAGTGACGCTGTTGGTAATCAGGAGAAGAATTTTTATCACGCATCTGCTGCTCTTCCTGCTGGTTATGGGGATGCTGGCGGCCATCAACTACACCTTCAGTCCCGCTGTGATCTGGTATCCCTTCCCCCTTATCGGCTGGGGGCTTGCTGTAGCGCTTCATTTTTTGTTTTCCGTAGTCTGGGCCAGGAAGAGCTGGGCCGAGACTAGGGATGAATGGAGAGGCAAGTTGTTTATGCGGATCTTTGTTGTTCACCTCGTGGTCTATCTGGCAGTCAACAGCCTGCTCCTTTTCATCAATCTTCACTTTTCCCCGCAGATGCTCTGGACCCTCTTTCCCGCCGCCGGCTGGGGGGCGGGGCTGGTGATGCACCTGGTTCTCACACTACTGTGGTACCCAGGGGCCACAGCCGCAACGCAGGCTGAAAAAAGCGCCCCGGCGGGCGCAGCACCGGACAATAATAAACAGGCTGATACCCACTAATCTGCATGCGGGCTGGGCAAGACCCGCCCCTATGCAAAAAACATACACGCCGGACAAATCGCGGGCCGAGCACACCCGGCTCCTACTTTTGCATGTAATCGGGCATATTTTTGGAGAAACCGTAGCGCTCCAGGATCGCTTCGTTTTCCCGGTACTTTGCCTTGAGCTTCGCGAACTCCCCTGCGGAAAGATTATACTTTTCGGGGCCCTTTTCAAAGACCTCGGAGAGGATCAGGATGCGATGGCGCCAATTTCGATGGCACCAGTGGATCTTGTAGTCCACATCGCTGACCCAGGCCCTGCCGCTGTTCATATCTTTGGAAAGCTCCACGCCCAGCAGGATCCCGTATTCGACCATATCCGTGGGGATATCGGGCGGCAGGTAGTGCTGGTTGGTGTAAAAATTGCCCATGGAGTAGGCCACCAGGGTGGCCCGGCGACTGCCGTCTTCTTCTTCAGTGTAGATCCAGTCCATCGGTTGCAGAACATGGGCATGGCCGCAAAGGATCAGGTCCGCACCGGCGGCGGCAAATGCCTCCGCATGGCTTCTCATCTGGTCGGTGGGTTCGAAGAGATGCATCTCGCCCCAGTGGGGATATACCGCCACCAGATCGGCGCCGGCGGCGCGGGCACCCTTAATATCGGCGATGACAGGGCTGATATCCTCAAAGTGAAGGGCAATATTGACGGCGTATTCGTGCCCCGCGGGAAGGCTGCCCTCGATCCGGTAGGTGTAGGAGATAAAGGCCACTTTAATCCCGTTTAGATCCACGATCACCGGCCTGTCCCTCTCCTCCCGGCTGAGATAGGCCCCCGTAGTGATAAAGCCCAACTCGCGCACGTTTTTCAGGGTAGCCTGCAGGCCGCTCAATCCCCGATCAACGATATGGTTGGTGGCACAGATGTAAAGGTCTACCCCTGCGTCCTTGAGCGCCTCGGAGAGCTGCAACGGGGCGTTAAAGGCGGGGTAGCCGCTGTAGCCCCACTCCTCGCCAGCCTGGTTCGTCTCCAGATCGAGCGTGGTCAGATCGGAGGCCTGAAAATGGGGTTTTAAGTATTCAAAGGCGGGCTTGAAATCGTATTCGCTGCCGCCCTGGTGAGCCCCGGTGATCTGGGGCCCATGCGGGAACATATCCCCGACGGCAGTAAGGGTGGCGGTGCGGATCTCGGGTTCGGGTTCCGGTTCGGGGGCCGGTGCGGGCTCAATTTTGCCCGGCTCTTCCGGCCTGGTGAAAAAATAGGAGGGAAGATCCAGCTTAATCGCCACCAGGACCGCCAGGGCCAGAATCAGGAGTAAAACAGCGATATGGATGCGTCGCAATGGGACACACGCTCCTCCGGGAGTTTTTTTAAGCCGATAACGATACTATTATAGCAGAAAAGTGGGATTTCAAGCAGTTGCAAAAGCGCGGGCGGGAAAGAAACCCCGCCCGCGTAAAAGAGATAGCGCGAAGTAAATAGGTTTTACCTTACTGGGCCGGCTGCAGGAGCAGCCTCCGCTCCAGCGACCTGATCTCCTCCGGATCGAACAGGCGGGGCCGGTGCTCAAACCCCAGCCAGATCTCCAGCATGTCGTCATAATGAGGGCTCTTGATGTGGCCCGAATTGCCAATAGCGAGCACATGCCGGGCGCTGTGGTCAGACATATCGATGGCGTAGCGCCAGGGCGCGCCCCCGTATACCTCATAGGGCAGCTCCGGATGGGGGCTGAAGCCCATCATCCCCGGGGTGGAGTAGCTGCCGCCCACAGCAAAGGGGCCGCGATTGTATTTCTTTTTGCTCACATCGTCCCCCAGGTAATGCTTGAAGGTAAGGGTATGGATATCGCCCCACTGCCACTCCGCTACCGTGGAACCCAATCTTTCTTTCAGAGTGCTCACCGCCCCACTGAACGCCTGCCGCACCGCTCCGTTAAGATCATCGGTCCAACTAGTCTCTCCGGTTATGAGGATCCGATCAAGCAGGTCAAGGATAGAATTATATCCGAAGAAACGGGGCAGCAGCTCCTCAGAAACATGCGGCTCAAAGATCATCTTGCCAATAAGCGGGTAAAGGGTATGATATATCGCCGCTCCCGCAGAATCGACGGCATCTACTGGATCCGCCCCGTAGTGCTCCAGCGCCTCCAGGGCGGCGGCTTCGCTCTCATCGAGATCCGCCCCGGCAAGCCTTTCCAGCAGCACGGGCACCATCATCTCGGCATGCTGATTATAGAAACATCCCTGCACGTCCATCATATCCTCCACGGTGAGGTCGCTGCGTCCTTCCAGCTCGCCCAGGATGGAGAGCGCCCGCCCCGGCGGCACCCATTCATAAGTGAGATGATGGGGATAATCATCATCGACGACCTTATGATTGGCGGTAACGATCAGCCCTGCCGGCGGATTATAGAGCACGGGGATCTCCTCCCAGGGAACGTAACCCTCCCAGGCATATTCATCGGTCCACCCCGGCACCGGTAGCAGCCCGTTGCCTGCTTCATCATGGCTTTCGCTACGGATGGGGTAGAGGCCGTTGGCCAGGTATCCGATATTCCCTTCCACATCGGCATAAACGAAGTTCTGAGCCGGGGCCATGAAGTTGGTCAGGGCAGCGCGAAACTCTTCAAAGTTGGTGGCGCGGATCATCAGCCGCATCGCCTCCGCCTCGAGGGTGGCGTCAAGCCCCGTCCAGCGCAGCGCCAGGGGCCTCTCCAGCTCCACCAGATCGGAGATAACCGGCCCGTGGTGCTCCGTCTCCCTGATGCGCAGCTCAATATCTTCGCCGCCCCGGACCTTGACCACTTCATCATAAACCTGCGCTCGGTGCCATTCATCATTGTAAAGATAACGAGTGTCGTCGGTTTCGTCGAATTTGATCTCATAAAGATCCATCACATCGGGATTGACATTGGTCTCGCCCCAGGCAATATGATCGTTGAATCCGGCGATAACGCCGGGGATACCGGGGAAGATCACCCCAGTAACGCTGTAACCGGGCACGGAAAGATAGTTGGCGTACCAGATCGGAGGCAGATCCAGGGTCAGATGCATATCATTGCTCAGCAGGGCACCTCCCGAAGCGCTGCGCCCGGGGGCAACGACCCAGTTATTCGAACCGATGGACCGCCCGCAGGGCGCCAGGCCGGCCAAATCGGTGAGCCGCAGTAGCCTCGCCGCGGCAACGCCGTCGATGATCTGTTCGGCGCGCTCCATAATCGAGGGGCCGTAATCAGCGTAAGCCGGGAAAAGCTCGGCGGCCATCTCCGAGCCCACTTCTTCGGCCAGCGCCGCCAGAAAAAGCTCCGTCTCCATATTTCCGCCCAGGGACCAGGCCATCATCTTGGCGATGGAAAGGCTATCCAGCGGCTCCCAAGGCTCGGGCTCGTAATCGAGGAGGATGAATTCGGGGGGCAGGTTATCCCGATTCTGCTCAATGTACTCGTTTACCCCCGCGGTATAACTATCCAGTAGCGCTATGCATTCCTTATAGTCTTTCTGCAGCACCTCCAGGCTGCGCTGCGCCGCCCGGCGAAAGCCGATTGTTCGGGAAAAAACGTCGTCCTCCGCATAGTCGGATCCAACAATCTCCGCCAGGCGTCCGGCGATAGCCCGCCTGGTCAGATCCATCTGAAAGATGCGCTCCATGGCATGGATATAGCCCTGTGCAAACATGAGGTCGGCCTCGCTGTTGGCAATGATATGAGCAACAGCATAATCGTCAAAATAGATCTCCACCGGCGAGTCGAGTCCGTCGATAGCCACTGTACCCTCATAGACCGGAAGACCGCTGTCCTGGTTGAAGTACCATTTCAACCAATCGCCGGCACCCGTCTCCTCCGGGGCACAGCCGCCCAGCGTTATGCTACAGCCAAATATCAGCAGCAGGCAGAGCATCGGCAGAATAAACTTTCTCATCTGGAGACCCCCTTTTTTTGATAAGATGGAAGCACCCTTTGAAAAAAGAACCGGGCAGCGGTCCTCTTTGCAAATATTGGCACCTGACGCAATTATATCTATATTCCAACATATGATCAACCCGCCACTTTCTTGCTGTTTTGTAGACGTTAACAACAAATTGTTTGACTGCGGAGACTATTGTTTAAATAGCGAAATCGGTATATGATGGTGTAGACCTCATAATGGACAGCCGGTGAAAGTACAAATGGATTTCGTCCCACCGCAAAAGATGGGAGATAAATAGATAAGGGAGGATTTTTTATGAACAGAGCCAAAGCTGTGGTTTTGCCCCTGCTGAATCAGATCGGCTATTCCCTGGGCAGCCTGGCTTTCACCCTGCTGGAAAGGTTGATCATCCTTTATGCTGTCTTCTATTTCCTGCCGCCCAAAGAGCTGGGGCTGCCTAACCTGATTTCCGAAAAGACCTATTTTGGCGTCATCACCATTGCCGGGGTGGCGCTGCTCTTGGGGCGCGTTCTCGACGGCCTGGCCGACCCCGTCATTGCAACCCTTAGCGACAACAGCCGCTCACCGCTGGGCCGGCGTAAAGTGTTTCTACTTTATAGCGGCCTTCCCCTGGCGCTGACCACATTCCTGATCTTCACCCCGCCCCATCCGGGCCATGAATCGATAGCCAATGGCGTCTGGCTGGCGATGCTGATGGGTCTCTTCTATATCGCCTTCACCGCTTATGTCAACCCCTTTTTAGCGCTCATGTCCGAGCTGGGGCACACCACGAAACTGCGGATCAATATCTCCACCTTCATGGCGCTGTTCGGACTCATCGGCATGGTCTTGATCACCGTGCTCTTCCCCCAGATTACCACGGCGCTGGTCAATGGCGGCATGGCCACTCGCCAGGCCTACCAAGTTACTGTAGGCGGCTTTGCGATTATTTCTTGCCTCCTTCTTTATCTCGTCACCCTTTTTTTTGATGAAAAAAAGCACTGCCTGCCCAGTAAACCGCCGGAGATCGGAATGATCCAGTCCTTCATCAAAACGCTTTCCGTGCGTCCTTTCCGGATCTTTCTTTGCGGCGAGGTATTCCTGCAGTTTGCCATGAACATAGTGACGCTGGGCCTGATGTATTATGCGGTGGTAATCTTTCGCCGGGATGAGGGTTACATGAGCGTACTGGCCGGGATCACCATCGGGGTAGCCCTGCTCAGTTTCCCCTTGGTCAATATAGTGGCCAAGAAGATCGGCAAGAAGAAAGTGATCATGAGCGGGCTGCTGATTTTGGCCGCCGCCACCGGGATGATCTACCCCTTAAGCTTCAATATGACCCCGCTCGCTCATATTGTCGCCCTGGGGATGATCGGGCTCAGCGGGCTACCGCTGGCGATCCTCTCCATCCTGATCAACCCCACCATCGGCGACCTGGCCCGGGCCGATCAGGCCCGCACCGGCGAAAGCCGCGAAGCGATGTTTTTCGGGGCGCGGGCGATCCCCCTGAAGCTGACTATCGCCCTGGCCGGAGTCACCTTTACTTACCTGCTCTCCGCTTTCGGCAAGGATGTAGCCAACCCCTTCGGCGTCCAGTTGAGCATCCTGGTGGTAGCTATCGCCAGCGTGGCCGGGCTGATCGCTTTCTCTTTTTACCCGGAGAAAGAGGTCCAGAAGTGGCTGGAATAAAACGAATATAGCAAAGAAAACCGGTCAACTAAAACACCCAGAGGAGAATGTAGATGTCAACAGACCAGGCAATTGGATGCAGCAACATGGGAACAGCCCAGATAACAGTGCAACCGCATCCCAGGGGCAGCAAGGCGCGAGTCTTGCTGCCCGCAGTTTTTGGCCCCTATGCCCAGGACGATAAATTCGGCAGCCGGGCGATAAACCCGATGGAGCTTTACCACAACCAGGTGACGCGGGTGCAAGGCATTTTTTCACCGCGCCGTTTTCACCATACCTGGGGAATCCGTCTCATCCGCAGTGAGCTGGAGCGGGTATTTGGGCCGGTCACATCGGTCTCCACCCGTTTATTCGCCCCCCTGCTCCGCTGGACTAGCCGCCTGGAGGAAAAAAGGCTGCTCCGCGGGATCACCTATGAGCCCAGAAGCTTTATCATCCGCCGGAACTGGGCCTGAGCTGTTATTTTATCCGCCCGGAAGGACTATTGTTTTTTAAAAGCGAAATAAAGGTTAGCACTACCGGAGGGATCAAGATGGCAAACCATGAAATAACTGGCGCCAGGCACCCGCGCGGCACCGCCGCCCGCGTGCTGCTGAGCTCTGTTTTCGGGCCCTACGCGCAGGACGATGAATACGGCAGCCGCCTGATCAACCCCATGGAGCTGCTGCACAACCAGGTAACCCGGGAGCAGGGAGAATTTTCGCCGAGGCGCTTCCATGGATCCTGGGGGCTGCTTATGATCCAGGAAAATATTTCGGCTCCCTGTACAGTTCTCGATTTTCCCACCCGCATCGTTTATCCGCGAGCTGCAAACCCACCGCTATGATATCGTGGGGATCTCCGGGATCGTCATCAACCTGGGAAAAGTGAAAGAGATGTGCCGCCTGGTCCGGGAGGTTTCCCCCCACTCGGTTGTCATTGTTGGCGGCCATGTCGCCGCCTACCCCGCGCTGGAGCAAAGGGTAGATGCCGACCATGTAGTCAGAGGAGAGGGGATCGCCTGGATGCGCTCCTACCTGGGCGAAGATCCCGAAGCCCCGATCAGGCACCCTCTGCTCATCTCCGGTTTCGGCCTGCGCGTCATGGGGCTGAGCCTGCCGATGGCCGACAGAGCAACAGCGGCGATCATCCCCTCAGTGGGCTGCCCCATGGGCTGCGACTTCTGCACCACCTCTGCTTTTTTTGGCGGCAAAGGTAAGATGATCAATTTCTTCCCTACCGGTGAGTCCCTTTACCGGGTGATGGAGGAAGCTTCAGACAGGCTCGGATCAAATTCATTTTCGATCATGGACGAAAACTTTCTGCTCAACCGGAAACGCGCCTTGGAGCTGCTGGAGCTGATGAAGCAAAATGACAGGAGCTGGTCGATCCATACCTTTTCTTCAGCCAATGCGATCAGGCAGTACAGTATGGAGGAGCTGCTGGAGCTGGGGATCGCCACACTTTGGATCGGTTTGGAATCGCCGAAGGCAAGCTATGCCAAACTGAAAGGGGTAGATCTGCGCCAGTTGACCGGAGAGCTGATGGAAAACGGCATCGTTCTCATGGGCTCCACCATTATCGGGCTGGAGCACCACACCCCGGAAAATATTGACGAAGAGATCGCAGCTGCTGTCGCCTACGATACGGATTTTCATCAGTTCATGCTCTATTCCCCCGGTCCCGGCACTGAACTTTTCCGCCGGTTGGAAGAGGAGGGGCGAATCTCCCTTGATGAGCTTGAACCGGCCGATGGACACGGCCAGTACAAGTTTGTTTTCGAACACAGAGCGATCTCGAAAGATGATTCTAAGGTATTTCTGGACCGAGCCTTCCGGCGCGACTTCGAGCAAAACGGCCCCAGCCTCTATCGCATGATTCGCACGCAGTACCGCGGCTGGAAGCGTCACCACCGCCACCCTGACCCGCGCGTGCGCGCCCGCTTTCACAATCAGCTCNCCTCTTTCCGTTATGCCTACCCCCCCTGCTCTGGGCCATGGAGAAACGCCTGGAAGACCAGGGGTTGCCGGGAGCGCCGGTGCGGGCGCTACGGGAGGAGATGGAGCGGGAATTCGGGCCGGTCACCGCAGTAGTTGCGCGTGCCCTGGGCCCGCTGCTCCGCTGGACCGGCG
>JGI24708J26588_10004085_pt1 | contig 10259 bp, 5 predicted proteins | sample BioPla1DNA2_FD_26588 | JGI IMG/M metagenome (IMG submission 26588) | reverse complement strand
GTTCTCGGTGGCGGCGTTTCGGCGAACAGAAAACTTCGGGAAGAGATGCAGGAGATGACGGCGCCCCTCGGTGTCAGGCTTATCGTTCCTCCTCCCGTTTACTGCACTGACAACGCTGCGATGATCGCTTCGGCAGGTTATTTTGCCTGGAGAGACGGCAGACGCGCATCTCTCGATCTCAATGCCGTTCCGATGGCGGAGCTCGATGACATCATTGGCCAACCGGTCGAAAAGGGAGGTTTATACAGATGAGTACGAGCGCCAAGAAGACGAAACTGATCACGGAAAATAGGCGCGCGCGCTTTGAGTATCACATTATTCGCCGGCTTGAGACAGGGATCGTTCTGACGGGGACGGAAGTGAAATCGATCCGCCAAGGACATTTCAGCCTCGGAGAAGCTTATGTGACGGTTCGAGGCGGTGAGCTCTTTCTGATCGGCGCGCATATACGTCCGTACGAGCAGGGCAATCGATTCAATCCCGACCCGACGCGTGATCGCAAGCTGCTCGCTCATAAGCACGAAATACGCCAGCTCGACGTCGCCACGCAGCAGCGAGGCATGACGCTCATTCCGCTCAAAGCGTATTTTGTTGACGGCCGCGTCAAAATCGAGATCGGCGTCGCGCGCGGCAAGAAAATTTACGATAAGCGCGAAGCGATCAAAGAGCGATCACAGGAGCGCGATATTCGTAAGCGCATGAAAGAGATGGGTCGGTAAGAAAGCGGTTAAACGGTATGAAGTGGAAGACATAGCTTCTTCGTCGAACGAATTGATGTCGATGCGAAAGGTGTGAGAAAAGACGTGACAACCTTTGCTTAAATTGAATAACCTGAAATTGAGAAGCGATGAAACGGTAAGAAGAAAGAGAGATAACAAGCTATGATGTCAAAGTATCAATTGAAAAAGGACGATGCGGTTCTCCTCATGATCGATCTGCAAGAGCGCCTGATGCCCGCCATGTATGACAAGGATTCTTTGCTGAAGCAGGCAGAAGTGTTGCTCAACGTTGCCGAAATATTCGATCTTCCCGTTATCGTGACGGAACAATATCCGAAAGGTCTCGGCCCTACGGTCGCTTCGCTTATGTCGATCATACAATCGAAAGAATTCCAAGCCGATGTCTTCGATAAAATTCACTTTACTGCCATGGTACCTGAGGTGAAAGAATGTCTGGCACAGCACGGTCGCAGGCAAGTGATCGTCATCGGCGCTGAGACGCACGTCTGCGTCTTTCAGACGGTTCGCGATCTGCTCGCCGATGGGTACGAAGTGTTCGTCCCGTTCGACGCCGTCGATTCGCGCACGAAAGAAAACAAAAAGATCGCGCTTGCCTTGTTCAGAGAGATGGGTGCCGTCGTTACGAGCACGGAGACGGTTCTATTCGATCTCTTACATGTGGCAGGCACACCGGAATTCAAAAAGCTGTCGGCGTTGATCAAGTGACGAAAGCGGCTGTTTGTGCGCTTTTCGCCAATCCATGCTAAGATGGATATACCTTATATGGGAGCGTACTGGTTTCGACGGGGTTGTGGAGATCAGGAAAGCGGGTAGAGGATTCTCGTTGGCCTCTTTAAAAAACGAGAGATCTTATAATTGCCAACAAACCGGCACTTGCAGCGGCGTAACCGTTGTCGTCTGACCGACTGATCTGCAGGTCGCACTCGGACGTTACTAGCGCAGACCTTACCTCGGTGGCAGGTTAAACGAGGCTCCCGGCGGGCGAATGTCTTGACGCCCGTTGCGTATCATCAGACTACCTGACCGACAAGATTGCCTGTGATCGAGTCGGAAGGGGAATCACCAATCGCAGGCTGCACCCGGAGAAGTCCTTTTTGATGCAATTTCGGACAGGGGTTCGACTCCCCTCGCTTCCACCAACCCGATGATGCCCCCCACCCGAGGGGGCTTTTTGCATGTTCGGCACGTAACTCAAGTTACAGCTGCAGAACTTGTTCAACTCGTTTGATTTGAGAAAAAATCGCTTCATTTTCTCGTTTTCCAGTGACCTTGTGAAGAACTTTCATATGTTTGTAGATTCAATGTGAACAATATTCAAATTTGTGTAGATTCAGGAAAAATGGCCCTTTTTTTGTGTTTTAATAGGCAACAGAAACAGCGAGCGTCAAGATTATTCCGACACTTTGTCATAGATAAACGTTCGATGTGAGCTGAATCGACACTACATTTTGAACATTGCTGAACGCATAGATTCAAAAGCAGAAACCGGGTAGGGGGAAGAACAAATGAAGAAGCAAGGAAAATTGTTAAGCGTCATTCTGACACTCGTAGTACTCGCACTGTTTGCAGTGCACGCTTTTCATCCGTCGCAGGCGGGAGCGATCGAAAATTCCGCGCAAAATGAGTCGGTAGAAAATACTGTGAGTGAAAATGAGGATGATGAGGAATCCGGTTTGTTGATGTCTTCCTGCACGTTGGAAGATGCATTTGAAGAAACAACGTTTATCTATCTTGATGCTGAGAACGGTGATGATGAATGTCTCGGAGTCACAGTGGAGAACGCCGTCAAGACCTTTGATAGAGCCGAGGAACTTGCATCAGTTAATGACAAGATCATCACGATTCATGTAGTTAGAACTACGGTTACAGAGTGACGATTACACGAACGGAATAAATGTTGCCTACACTGTCAAGGAAGATGGCGCCGGGGGGTATACTCCTAGAATTACGGGAAATGCGGACGAAGATTTCATCGTTACGAAACTGCCACGATGAGGGAGCGAAGTCGTTTTCTAAGACAGGTAAGAGCAAAGGCATCTATTGGTTGCCGAGTACCGGTTTCATAGCTGGGGGGATATTGTTATCGGTGCTGAGGGGGAAAGCAAGGTCGGAAGGCTAAGTAAGCGGCCATAGATGCATAAGCAGAAGGGGGCTGTCTCAAAATGAGGCGGCCCTCTTTTTTACAGATGCATTCTCTTTGCTTTGCAGATGAATGACCCAACATAGGTATGTAACGATCAAGAGTAATGTGGGCTGTATGTCTCCGTTGTGCAGGGATTTTGAAGTTAGTCCACGCAGGAATGCCCCATCAGAGAGATTTAAAGTGACTTTGGGACGTAACAGAAGCTACAGTACAGAAGTATCTTAATCTCAATGAATGCACGTGAAAAATGAATATCTTATGTTTTTAATTCTTCTTGTGAAGACTATTCATAAGTTTGTATATTCAATGTGAACAATTTTCAAGTTTGTGTAAATTCATCAAAAATGGCCTTTTTCATATGTTTTAATAAGCAACGGATACAGCGAGCGTTAGGTTTTTACGACACATTGTCTCCGAACAACGTCCGATGTGAGCCGTATAGAAATAACTTTCTAACATTGCTAAAAACATTGATTCAGCATCTAAGCTGTTAAGGGGAAGATCAAATGAAGAAACAAGGAACAACATGGACACGCGTCATTCTGACACTCGTAGTGCTCGCGCTATTGGTCGTGAACGCTTATCAACCGTCGCTCGCAGAAGAGATAGAAAATCTCGCGCAGGATGAGTTGGTACAGAATGATGAGAGCAATCTTGAGAACGAAGAGGATTTGCTACTTGATAATGAGCTGGTCGAGAGTATCGAGAACGAAGATTCGCTTCTTGATTCGGAGGATTCGATGCAGGCTTCCTCAGATGAGGAGGCCCAATCGCAATTAGACGATCCCGTTCAAGACGACGGTTCAGAAGGTTCGGATGTAGTCGAAGATTCTCAAGAATTATCTTTTGAAGAAGATGAAGCCATTGTCGAAGAGAATGAAGAGGATTCTCCCGCTGAAGACCTGGCTGAATCTCAGGAAGAGAATCAGGAAGAATCTAACGTTCCGGCATCCGATTCTGATTCCGCTTCTAATGATGAGGTCGCCGAAGGTAGCCTTTCCGATGAAGAAGATCACGTTCCAGATAGCAATGATAACTCCCGCGCGACGGAAGAGGTAAGTTCTTCCGAACTTAACAATGAAAAAAAAGCTGACGAAAAAGCTAAAGATAATGAAACCAATGAGCAGAAACCTCTACTCACGTCGATGGGTCTCAACGAGAGCGATAAAGAGAGCGAGAACGACGAATCCGGACCGATGATGATGTCTTCACCCGCTTCTCCGAATCCACTTGAAAATGTGACGGCCATCTATCTGAACGGTACAAGCGGTGACGACGAAAAATTTGGTGAAACCAAAGGAGCCGCTGTCAAGACGTTTGCCAGAGCGAAGGAACTGGCAACCCAATATGCGAATATCAAAACCATCTATGTCACGGGTACCGTGCTGATCTCAGGAGAAATCTCGCTTGAGGGTACGAACGCCATTTTGAAACGGGAAGCAGAGTTCAATGGCTATCTTCTTCAGGTGTCTTCCGGTACAACGGCTACGCTTACAAATATTACAGTCGACGGTAACTCGGAAGAGGCTAAAAGTGCGAACAGTGCGCTAATCAATTGTTCCGGTACGCTCAATGTTAAAGAGGGCACTGTGCTGGAAAACAACAAAATTGCTTCTAGGACTGCTCGAAGGTTAGGAGGTGCGATTAATTGTAGCGGCGGCACAATCAACATGACAGCAGGTAACGTGCAGAACAATTCTGCGATGTGGGGCGGTGGTCTGTATCTTACCGACAATACCATTTTTAATATGTCGGGAGGCACCATTCAACACAATCAGGCCATCAATGGCCCTAATGTGAATCCATATAATAACTCAATCGCTAATGCAGCCGCTGGTGGTGGTGTTTGTCTATTTAATGGAGCGATGATGAATTTTAGCGGAGGACTAATTAAAGGCAATAGTTCGAGGGAAGTGGGTGGTGGCATCAGTGTTGGTACGATTGAGGCAAGTGAAAATGGCGATAACCGATTGATTATGACCGGCGGAAAAATTGAGGAAAACTCTGCTGGTGCAGGCGGTGGCGGCATCTTTGTTCAGGCTGCGTACGTGGAAAGAGTCTCCAGTGCAACGATTTTGGCTGGCTATATTACACGCAATAGCATGAACGGAGTAGGTTTAACAAATAAACATTTCGGCGGCGGCGGTATTTATGTTAACGGTTATAAAGCTAATGGTTTTAAAAATGGACACCTTTTTTTAAGGAACGTTGTTGTTTCCGATAATACCGCTCAAGTATATGGTGGCGGTTATGCCGCTTGCCCCATTACTGATACAAAGATCTTTATAACAGATGGTGGGGCGATATATGGTAACAGTACTGTCTGGCTCAAGGGGCGAGTCGCGAAGGATATCTTTATCTATTCTCAAACTGTAGGTTATGGAGCTCACGGCGGAAATCCTGAATATTTTGTTACCGACACGATGCTCGGCGGTGTGCCGTACCGTTGGAAAACGTGGAATGATGCAGATGCTCCAGCGGGTGATCTTGAAGGCACGTTGATTGGAGAAGGGGTAGCGCTTGCGTTGCATACAGATCAACAAGGCGATGATAATACGAAACGTTTAGCGAAAGTGTTTATTACCAAAAACACATCAACTACGGCAGGCGCTGGGATCGGCAGTAATGGCAACGTCACGATAGGTACCGATCAAACGATCGATCTGAAGATTCGCAAGAATTGGGTTGATCAGAACAATAAATGGGAGAAGCGTCCAGAAAAAGTTGAAATTGAAGTTTGGCGCAAAATCAAGAATGGTAAACCTGTCCATGTAAGTGATGCAACGATGGTTCCGGATGAAAATGGTGACTGGTCTCTAGAGATTACCAAATTAGCAAAAGACGATGGACTCGGAAATATTTATGAGTACAGCATTAAGGAAAAGAGCGTGTCTGGCTATTCGGGCGTAATTACGGGTGATGTCACCAACGGTTTTGTGATTACAAATTCAATCTCAGGAACCGTCAGCGTGAATGGAGCGAAGACCTGGAATGATGCTAATAATCAAGACGGCAAACGCCCTAAATCGATCACGATCAATCTTTACAAGAAAGTTGGAGAGGGCGAGGCTACCTTAGTTGAGAGCAAGATAGTAAAGCCTGACGCTAGCGGTGATTGGGCATGGAGTTTTGCGGATCTGCCGAAGTACGAGGATGGTTTCGAGGTTATCTATAGCATCACGGAAGACGCGGTAGCTGAGTATAAGTCAGTGATTAATGGCTATAACGTTACGAACTCATACACGCCGGGCAAGATCTCTATCGATGTTGAGAAGCGTTGGAACGACCATAACGATGTCGCCGGTTTTAGGCCTGAGAGCGTAACGATCCACCTGCTGGCCGACAAAGTTGATACAGGCAAACGGTTGGTGCTGTCAGAGGATGTCAACTGGAAAGGTGCTTTCACCGATCTTGATGAGTACAAGGACGGAGTTGCGATTGTTTACTCCGTTGAGGAAGTAGGGGTCGACAAGTATACGACTGAATATTCCGGTGACAAGGTACAAGGTTTTATCGTCACGAATACGCACATTCCAAGCAAGATCTCTATCGATGTTGAGAAGCGTTGGAACGACCATAACGATGTCGCCGGTTTCAGGCCTGAGAGCGTAACGATCCGTTTGCTTGCAGACAAAGTTGATACGGGCAAACGGTTGGTGCTGTCAGAGGACGTCAACTGGAAGGGCGCATTCACAGACCTTGACGAGTACAAGGATGGAGTCGCGATTGTCTACTCCGTTGAGGAAGAAGACGTCGACAAGTATACGACTGATTATTCCGGTGACCAACGACAAGGTTTTGTTGTCACGAACTCACACACACCGGGCAAGATCTCTATCGATGTTGAGAAGCGTTGGGACGATCACAACAACGTCGCCGGTTTTAGGCCTGATAGCGTAACGATCCGTTTGCTTGCCGACAAAGTTGATACTGGCAAACGGCTGGTGCTGTCAGAGGACGTCAACTGGAAGGGCGCATTCACAGACCTTGACGAGTACAAGGATGGAGTCGCGATTGTCTACTCTGTTGAGGAAGAAGACGTCGACAAGTACACGACTGAATATTCCGGTGACCAGAGACAAGGTTTTGTCGTCACGAACTCACACACGCCCGTGTTGGGAGAAGAAGCAGTTTCCGTTTCGGGCAAGAAGACTTGGAATGACGCTAACGATCAAGACGGCATGAGGCCGAAGTCAATAACGATTCGTCTCTTCGCTAACGGCAAGGAAGCAGACTCCGTGAAAGTAACGGAAGCTGACGGATGGGAGTGGACCATTGCTGATCTGGCTAAGTACGACGAGTCCGGCAAGGAGATCGCCTACACCATATCCGAAGACAAGGTTGACGGTTATACAACGACGGTTAACGGTTATGACGTGACGAATACACATGTGCCGAGCAAGGTCTCCGTTAAGGTGACGAAGTTCTGGGAGGATCACGACAACGAGGCGGGTACAAGGCCTGATAGCGTGACGATCAAGCTTCTTGCTGACGGTGTAGATACCGATAAGACGTTGATCCTGTCGGATAACGCTAGCTGGATAGGCGAGTTCACAGATTTAAATGAATACAAGGATGGAAAAAAGATTTCTTACACTGTCGAGGAAGATGACATCGAGGGGTATACTCCTGAAATTACGGGCGATGCGGATGAAGGCTTTGTCGTTATGAACTGTCCCGAACTGGGAGAAGAGTATCTTCCCAAGACAGGTGAGAGCAGAAGCATCTATTGGTTGCCGGGTGTCGGCTTCATAGTAGCGGGGGGACTCTTGTTGCTGGCGCTTCGGAGAAAAGCGAGGTCTGAAGGCTAAGCTGTCGATCATAGGTTGATAAGCATAAGGGGGCTGTCTCGAAACGAGTCGCCCCCACTTTTTGTGTACGCTGTGAATGCCTTTAATTATGGAAAATCTTTCCCGTGCGGACAAACGGCTGTTGCTTGACTCTTAAATCCTCGCTATCTAAATCCTAAATTGATCTTTCTCTTCACTTTCAACTCAGCTTGTGAAGTTTTTTCATAAGTTTGTAGATTTAATGTGAACAATTTTCAAATTTGTGTAGATTGGTAAAAATTGAGCGCTTTTTTGTGTTTTAATATGTAACAGGTACAGTGAACGTCATATTTACCGACACATTGCCTCAATCGACTATTTGAAATGAACTGTGAGATAGAATCTTGAAGCATTGCTTGATAAACCAATTCGATAATAAGGCCGATCGGGGGGAAAGGTCTCTTATGAAGAAAGATAATGTATTGTCACGCGTCTTTCCGGCATTGATGGTGTTAGTGATGTTGGTCATGCTTTTTAACCAACCCTTGCTGGCGGAAGAGACGAAAGAGAGTTACACCCGCAATGAAATTGGACGGAGTGAAATTCTCGTCGATGAAGAGGGGATGCAGACATCGTTAGGCTTTTCGTGTGAGGATGCGTTTAACGATGCGACGTTTATCTACTTGGACGGCGTTTACGGTGATGACGATCTCTGTCACGGTATCACAAAAGAAAATGCCGTCAAATCTTTCGAAAAGGCTAAAGAACTGGCAACCCGAAATAAGAATATAGACACGATCTATATTGTGGGCACTGTGCCGATTGAGGGAGAGATCTCGCTTGAAGGTACGAATGCTGTACTGAAGCGTGATGCCGATTTTAACGACTATCTGCTGCTGGTTGCTGCCGGTTCGAGGGCAACGCTTACAGATATCACGATCGATGGCAATTCTGAGGAAGCGCCAAATGCTGAGAGATCTCCTGTAATCTGTTTTGGTACTCTCAATATCAAAGAGAGTACGGTATTTCAAAACAACAAATCCGGATTGGACAATGTGCTGTTGGGCGGAGATGGCGTCGTATATGAAGGCGACGCCATTGCGGATGACAGCGAGTCGTCGAACCCGTCGGGCAAGATCTCTGTCAACGTGACGGCGCAATGGGAAGATCATGACGACGAGGCGGGTATAAGGCCTGACAAAGTAAAGATTAGACTTCTTGAGGACGGCGTTGATGCCGGCAAGGAGTTAGTCCTGTCGGAGAACAATAACTGGAGCGGTGCGTTCACCAATTTACATGAATACAAGGATGAAGCTAAGATTGTCTACACCATCGAGGAAGAAGAAATCGAGGGGTACACTTACGACGTTACAGGTGACAGTGGAGAAGGCTTTGTCGTCATGAACTGCCCTGTTTTGGGCGCAGAGACATTTTTCGGAAATGATGATAGCAAAAGCATCTATTGGTTGTCCGGAGCTGTTCTCATAGTAGTAGTGGGGGGGCTTTTGTTGCTAGCGTTCTTGAGGGATGCTGAAGCTTGGTTGGGGGGCTAAGCTTACGACCATAGATGTATTCGCTTGAGGGGGCTGTCTCGAGAAGAGGCGCCCCCTTTTTTATATGTCCAGGCAGACGTAACCTGTTCAACTTTTATACAGACGAATATGTGAATATGTATGCATAATTGAATATCTCTATTTTTGTAGTCATTATTGACTAAAAAGCTGTGATACCTAGTCGATATCTTTGACGAGTTTCTGATTTTTGTTTTTGCATTTGCAATTTTATCCAGAATACTATATAAATTAATCATTACATTTTCATACGGCTGCTTTGGCTAGCCGCTTGATGAAACTTAACAGGAGGAAAGCATGAAAAAATTAACACCGGTACTCGCACTTATCTTGTGTCTCAGCATCCTTTTCCTGACCGCATGCGGCCCGGCCGGAGGCAAAGACACCGATAAGCCAAGCGATACAGCAGACACTGAAGCTTCAGAATCACCGAAAACCACTGAAGCACCGGAAGACACGGATGGCGCCGACGCGGACGACATCAAGATCGGGAGCTTGGAAGATCTCGAAGGTAAAGTCATCGGCGTTCAGCTCGGAACGATCGGAGATGAAATCGCGTCCGATGATATCAACGCAAAATCGGTCGAGCGTTTCACCACCTACGTTGACGCAGTTACTTCTTTGAAGCAGAAAAAAGTAGACTGCCTCGTCGTCGACGCTGACACGGCCCAAGCCTATGCCGATCAAAACCCCGAGCTTACAGTTCTCGATGTGGGTTTTGATCCGGAAGAATACGCTGTTGCCGTAGCCAAAGAAGGATCGGAGGACCTCTTGGCGGCGATCAACGAGACGATCGCGGAACTGAAAGCCGACGGAAGCATCATCAAATTCAAAGATTCACACGCAGGACAGAACGGTAAAGCGCCCGATTTCAATGTCGGCGCCGCGGGAGGCATCCTTATCGTCGGAACCGAACCGACATTCCCGCCGTACGAATACACGCAGGGCAATGACATCATCGGGGTGGATATCGACATTATGGCGGCCGTTGCCAAGAAGCTCGACATGGAATTGAAGGTTGAGAACATCAACTTTG
>JGI24708J26588_10004084_pt1 | contig 10260 bp, 8 predicted proteins | sample BioPla1DNA2_FD_26588 | JGI IMG/M metagenome (IMG submission 26588) | reverse complement strand
CGGGAAAAACTTTAAAGCTTATTTTGGATGACGGGCCTACCTTGGAATATACTTTTGCGTCAGAAACTCTTACCTTACAGGAAAACGGCAGTGAGACCGTAACTGCCCCTTACCGGGCCAGAGAACTGGATCAGATCGTTATGTTTACACACATGATCCCCGGGACAGTTCGCGGCTACAATGTGGTTGTAGACCAAAGGACCAATTTAGTCACCGTTTTTGAAGTGTGGTTCTGCGGTTTNGCAGAGGATCTNAGNGAGGTATGGCGCCATTATATGTTTGGGTATGTTGACACAGGCACATCTGCACCAAAAGCGCGTCATNGTCTCACCAATCGCATTGAAGGCCTGGGTACGTACTGGAAAGACGATAACGGTAGGGAGATGCTTTACTTTTTCCCTTCAGTTTTCTGGTCTTCTTTTGTGGAGCTAAGCGACCCGCGCGGCGGTATTACTCTTACTGCACCCTCCGACTTTATTAAAATTAATGACAAGTATTATATTTACTCCCGTGTGGAGCAGGAGTTTTCCGGCACATTTACTTTAGAGGTAATAGATCTGTTTACTGTTCGTCATATAGGTGTACGTTTAGGTTTTGATCTGAATGATGATTTGGATTACCAAGTCTATTGTGGCAGCGGGGAGGTTACGGGCAGATCAACCAGTTTGGCACCCCTGGCTGATTACGGTACGGAAATACCTGGGGATGAAAGATTAACGGCCCAACTTGACCCGGCCATAAAGGGAATGCGCCCCCATTATCGCCCCAGATTTTTGCATCTGGATTATACACAGGAACAGGTGGATGAGATTGTGGCCACCAACAGCAAAATCTTTGAAGGGCGCAATATTATGTCCAGTTTCCATACCATGGAATCCACAGATTACCTGGCAGGGATGCGCTTTTTACTGCGCTTTGACGACGGGCCTGCCTGGGAGTATGAAATCATTGATGCCGAGCACCTTAAATGGAGGGCGGAAGGCGAGTCGGAGTGGCATGAGGAAATTTACCAAGCTTTTGAACCGGCAAAAGATCTTATTGCTTTCAGTCATATCTGCACCGGAAGCAAACCTTTAAGATGCCTAACTCATGCCATTGATTTTACCAATGCTCTGGTTACCTGTGTAGATGCACAGCTGGGTAACGGACGCAAACCGTGGGAAGTAGGTAATAAGGCGATCTTTGGTGTGCTGGAGCGGGAGGAAGGTCCTACACCGCCGGCAGTGCGGCGCCATGGCTTCACAACAGATTTGGTGGGGAAGGCATATGCCTGGATTTACAGTGATTTTATGCAGTCTATTCATGTTTACAGCACGCCTGAATCCTATTCCTGGACCATTATGCTGCCAAACGGTGCCGGCGGCTGGATGTGGAGTTCCCCCTGCCTGTATGTTAAACTGCGCGCTGATGTTTATCTCATGAGCTGGACGGAAGATGCCTGCAACGGCATGCAGGGGGTTATTATTCTTAATACCAATATTATGCATGATGCCGGCTTTGGCTTTGGTATGAGTGATTTTGAAGGGGATCATGCCCTCAGCGTCAGTACCATTGGGGCCCATGCCCGGCCCCTTGCCGGTTTTGACATTCTCAAATATTTTGAGAAAAAACGCAAATAAGCAAAAAACCACGGGAGCCCGGTGTTCCCGTGGTTTTATTTTCGGGCAGAAAATTATAATAATCTTGATTTTTTCTGGCCGCTGGGGTTATTTAAGCAATCTTGTTTGGTGTTAAGTACTTGCTCTTAAGGTAAAGCGAACCGGTTTAAAATTGCTTTTTTTGTGCAAACAATTCATTTCCGTTAAATTTTTTTGCTGCCAAAAAATAATTTGCGGAGTCAAACATTTTAACTGGAGTTGAACATCCAAATGCCCCAAAGCCGTATTTAGAGTTACCCGCTGCCGGCGCAGACCGGAATTGAGATTGACGGTATGGGTGCAGTCGCAATAGTCCAGATAAGTTAACGCAAGACGGTAATGAAAATTGACAATGGCGAGGGCTGAATTTTTTTGCGGCAGGGGAAGATGCTTTTTTTCCAGAAAGATATTTGTAATTTCACAGGAAATAATTTTTTGCGGCTTTTCCGGTACAGAAAAAACAAGACTGTTTGTGCTTGTCTTAAAACAAGAAGCCAGGATCGTTTCCAGGTCAACACATTCAATGCGGTTTGGCCAGGCGCAGGATACCTGCTGTAAGGGGTAAATTTGTCTCTTATCATAAACAGGGATTAAAAGAGGTACTTTTTGAGTAATTGTGTAGACAGCATATTCGCCAATACAAAGCAGGATTTTTTCTTTTTCCGCCTGCAGGCGAAATTTATTATTTTTATTGGTACTGGATGAAGTAAAAGGCATAATAGATCCCTACTTTTATGTAGCCCGGTTTGAACCGGGCTGTTAATTTTTCTTTAGGGCTGTGGTTCTTCAATCTGGCCTACAAAGACCAGGTCCACTTCAATGGCGAGGTTTTGCGCCACATTGCCTACATCATTGGGTAAGCTCACAGTAAGTTTTAAAGTTTCACTGGTATTGGCCGCCAGTGCACGGCCTGTGTTGGGCTGTTCAATTAAGCCGGAAATAGACCCGTCATAAATTACCGTGGGAGCATCAGGATCGTCATCAGTGATTTCAATATTTAGGCGATCAGCTAAAATTTGTGCTCCTGCCGCACTGGTGCCGGCGGCAGGCCTCCAGTCGGCAAAAATATAATACCGGCCGTCAGTAGTTCCGTTATTGGTGACTGTCAAATCTTCCGGGCCAATGGATTCACCGGGAACAATTTCTGTGTCCGTAAAAATAGGTGCTGCAGGAACAGTAATGGATATACCGGCTGAACCCAGTTCGTTACTCTGGTTATTGCTGGAGATGGTAAAAGACATGCGAAGAAAACACCCCTTTGTACTTATAGATAGCGATACATCCCTTGGGAAATATAAACAGTGTATAATATTATATGATAGTGGGTAAAAAAGGTTCTAGAGTGTTATTTATTTCCCATATTATTGATGAAGAAATATTTTTTCCCTGTTAAGATTACTCTAAGGTGCAAGCCAAATCTCTGCACAGGCAGGTTATTATGGAGGAAGGAATGGAGTATTTAATTGTTGGTATTCGTATTCTTACGATTTTTCCGCTTTTACTCATCATGACTCTCATGATGGGAAAACGGCAGGTTGGCGAGCTGACGGTAATTGATTTTATTATAGCTATTACCATTGGTAATGTTGTGGGTGCAGATATTGTCGATACAAAGATTAATCATGGCATTCCTATCCTAGCGGTTGTAATGCTGGCCCTGTTTCAGGTTGCAGTGAGCTGGGGGCGGACAAAAAGCCGTCTCTTTAATCACTGGGTAACATTTGAACCTACTATTGTCATTCAAAACGGGCAAATTTTAAAAAGCCATTTAAAAAGAATCCGCTTTACTTTAGACGAGCTGTTTGAATTGTTGCGCGTAAAGGGAATATTCGATATCAATGAGGTTGAATTTGCCATTGTGGAACCCAATGGAGAGCTAAGTGTTTTAAAAAAAACACAGTACGATACCCCGTCGGCACAAGATCTGGGTATACAAACAAAATATAAAGGGTTGGCCACACCACTGATTGTGGAAGGTAAGCCCTTTGCACCGGGACTTCAGTTTGCCGGCTTAAATGAGACGGACTTACTATCTGAACTGCAGCAACAAGAGATTAATTCCTTTGCTGATGTATTTTTTGCCTCAATTAACAGTGAAGGTGATTTACATATCAGCCTCTATCAGGAACCGGGAAAGGAACAAGTCTTTCGCTTTTAGCTCGTAAGCAGAACTTGAATTCCGCCGGTCAGAGATGGAAGAGGCAGCGTTTTCTTAAACTCTGCGCAGAATTTAAATAAAAGAACCGGCACAAAAAAGCCCTCTCTGTATCACCATGGCGGTGACAAAAGAGGGCATAATTTTTTATTGCCAAAAATATACCGTATCTTTATAGAGATAAACCGTAATTTGCCTTCCCTGGGGAGGCAGGTCAAGCTTATGGCTAAACTGCAGCTCAATGCCGTTAATTTTTACCGTCCTGGTATAGATGTTAACTGCTTCTACTTCACCATTGACGGCTGCACTTAAGACTTCGACGCCTTTGGTGATGCCGTTTTGCTCCACACAGTTTACATAGTGATTCTTCAGCTCTGAAAAAGAAACATCCCCGAGAACTGCCAAGTTTTTGTCCACATCTAGGCTCACGGCCTCATTGTCCGGGGTAATGACAATCATGCTGTGACGGTTCTCGCCAAAACGGGTAGAAAATACTTTTACTTCTTCCCGGATTTCTCCTTTTAGTGCTGCTTTAAGTAGTGAGTTTCCGGTAACGAGAAAGTCTTGGAAAAAGTAATCCCATTTTACTATTTCCACCGCTAAAGCTTTACTCATCACTGTAGCGACATAGGCACGTGTGGCCGTGGCTGAACCGGAAAAAGCTTTAGTTTCCAGTAAACCGAGTTCACCGGCCTTTAAAGCATAATTTTGGGGCCAACTGCCCGGCAGGTAGTCTTTGTATCCTAAAAGGCGTAGGATTATTGTTAAAGCTTCTGCTTCCGTGATGGGGGCGTCGGGCTTAAAGGTGCCGCCCGGGTAGCCTTTAAGAATGTCGTGTTCTACGGAAGCGGCCACATATTTGTAGTACCAGTCCCCGCTTTTAACATCAGAAAAGTAGGAAGGAGCTTCTGCATAAAGGTCTAAAGTTTTTTCCAAACCCAGGGCAGTGACGGCAATTTTAGCGAATTCAGCCCTGGTGATGCTGTTACCGGGCCTGAAAGTTCCATCCGGGTAACCGTCAATAATCCCCAGTACAGAGAGCTTAAAGACGGCAGAGGCGGTTTCACCTTCCACATCTGTAAAACCGGCGGCATTGACTATGCAAGCGGGCAGCAGAAGCACCAACAAAACGACAAGTGCAGGCAGGTTTTTTTTCACGATATTTCTCTCCTTGTTTGGTTTTCTTGTTTGTAAGAAAAGTTATTTGCTCCTTTCATAGGTTTGATATACACAAAATTCTGTATCACTTTATGCATATTTTACCAGCACATTTTGCTAACTACAAGATATACTAAGAGAATTTAAAGGGGTCGTCATCTTACTGCAAGGAAATCATGTTCTTTTGCAGAAATTATTTATAAACTAGTGAAAAAATCTGACTGACATTAATTTGGTGGTATCTATTCAATTATTTTTAGCAGTGGAGGGATTTGAGTAATGGGTAATCAGGAAGAAAGGGTTGCTGCGGCAGCAAAACAATATTTTACGGCTGGGTTTAGTTGTGCAGAGGCTACCTTTCTGGCCGGAAGAAATGAATTGCTGCCGGACAGTGAAGTGCCGTCAAGTATTGCCGGTTGTTTTGGCGGGGGCGTAGCTCGCACCGGCTCTGTTTGCGGGGCATTATCCGGTGTGTTCATGCTTGTAGGTTTAATTTATAACCGTGTATTGGCGGAAGAAAAGGAGTTGGCCCTTAAAGCCTATGAAACGGCGCAAAGCATATATAAAGATTTTGCTGCACGCTTCGGTACGGTAAACTGCCGCGATTTGACCGGATACGATTTGCCCGAGCAGTATAGTGACTTTGCTGCCGATAAAGCTGCAAGGCTAAAATGCCATGAATATGTTGACTATGCAGCCAGATTGCTGGTCAGGGAGTTGGAAAAGAGACAAAAGATATAACGGGCAGACGAGGAAAAAGCAGCAGGAAATGGATTGAATAAGCTTCGTGTTCAGAGTATAATGAAAAGTAAGAAAAAATTTCCTCACGCCATGGCTCAAATATTCATATTTTTGCCAAAATTCAGTGCGGGGGTAAAGAAGAAAGGAGAAACGCAATGTCAGCCGAGAACATAGTGAAAAACTCATTTTTAAATATTGAACCGATTGATTTAGAGTATGTGGGGATTAAGAAGGATGCGCTGCAGGGTGAAGTTGCCGTTATTACCGGCGGTGCCAGAAATATCGGTTTAGGGTTTGCCCGGGCCATTGCCTGGGCCGGCGGGAAAGTTGTCATTGCCGACATACTTGATGAGTATGGGGTTGAGGCGGAACGCGTCATTAACGCTGAAAACGGCCCGGATACAGCCCTCTTTGTCAAAACTGACATGACAAAGGAAGAGGATGTAAAAAATTTAGCGGAGAAAGCTTTTGCGAAATTCGGCAAGGTCGATATTCTTATTAATAACGCCATGAATATGCGTCTTAACGGACCCGTTTTAGGTTCATCCATTGAGGATCTTGACCAGTCTTATGCCATCTCGGCCCGGGGTGTGATGTTGGCGGCAAAGGAATTTGTACCGGGAATGATTGAACGCAAACACGGTGTTGTTACATATAGCACTACACAGTTTCACTACTGCCCGCCCATGGTGGGAGGAAGTATTTATACCGCCGGCAAAGCGGCGGCCACATCTTTGATCATGTCTTTGGCTAATGAAGTTAAGGACACAGGCGTCCATGTCTTTTGCATGGTGCCGGCAGGAGTGGGCAGGATTGATTTATCTAAAATGCCGCCACTGCCAAAAGGAATGGAAATGCCGAAGCTGGCAATGCCCGGTTTTGACGGTATGATTCCCCCTGAAGCAGGCGGTGCCGCCATGGTTTACTGTATTTTGCATGCGGAAGAATTGCACGGCTCGGGGATTATCATTAACGATGCTTTTGAGGCTATGGATTTTCCGTACCCCAATCCGTCCACATTAACTATACCTAAAATGGAAGCGAAGCGTCTTTCCGATATGGAACTAACAATGGTCTTTTGCAATATGGGACCGGGATTTAAAAAAGAAAAAACGGCTAAATCCAGTACATAATGGTGAAAAGCCCGAAAAATAAAAACTGCCTCACTAAAAGAGGCAGTTTTCCTTATTTATCTTCAAGCTGTTCTTCAACCTCGGCAATGGCACCGTCCGCCAGCTCTTTCGGGATAAAGACACGGCCGCATTTTGGGCAAGTAGGCAGGTCATGAGAGAATGTGTGCCCCAAATAAGTGAACAAAACCTGTTGCTTTACAAGCTCCTCCGAGCATTTCCAGCATTTCCATTTCCTTTCCTTTGCCGCCAACTTTATCCCTCCTCTTTAAAGCGGATGCGGTGATAATAAACACTGTGGATTTGATAGGTTTGCGCACCTACTTCTTTATACTCTACCCAATAAGTGATGACCGGCTTAATCATGCTGGTGAGACTAATGCCTTCGCTTTCATCATAAAATTTTTCCCCTGTAGTTTCTGCCTGCCAGATGGCTTCTTTCAGTTCAACGGCAGAAATTAATTTTTCTTCCATTTCTTTTTGTATTTCATCATCAATGAGTAAAGTCAAATCATCCCAAGGTTGCTTATCCGGTGTAAAGGCAGTGCCTGAAATTTCAGCCGTCAATTCTTTTTTCACCTCCAGGCTGTTTTCCCGCTTTTCCAGTAAGGTGGGTACTTTCCGGTTTTCTCCGGTCCCAAAAACAAGATCCAGGATATGAAGAGACTCTTTACCCCGGGTAGAGAAAACTTCCCGGCAGTTGGCGCAATAGACAATGTACGGTTTTTCGCTGGCATTAACCCGGTTTTCCGCTATCTCATCATAAAGAGAAGGATTGGCCAGGCGTATGAGCCCGCCATAACCGCAGCAACGATTCTTGTCCTTGAGTTCTGTGATATTAATGCCGGCCTTCTGGGCAAGTTTGCGTACACTTTGCTGCATTTCTTCATTGCCCCGGGCATTACAGGGGTCAAAAACTGCTGCTTCGGCAAAAGGTTGTGCCGGCATGAGTTCTTCATCTTGCGCCAGGAGTTCATAAAGGGAGATAGTATTAATCTCCGGCAAAAACTGTTTAAACATCAGTCTGCAGGTGGCACAGGCAAAGATGAGGGTAGGATTGCCTAATTTTGCCCAATCTACTTTGATTTTTGCCAGGTTGTCCTCCAGGCGTTTGTCGTCTCCGGCCCAGTAGGCAGGGGCACCGCAGCAAGTAAGCATAATCCCTGTATCGTAATTTTGGGCCAGGTAGGAGTATGACTGCAGCACATATCCGGGTGCTGCCGCACCCAACTGACAGCCGGGGAAGAAGGCATATTCGCATTGTTCTTTGCCTTTGGGGGCGGAAGTGTAAGCACCTGTTGTGGTGGCAAAATCCATTTCCCGCAGCCAAAAATCCTGCAAAGCGGCAGGATGAATATTGGCATTCATGCGGGCACGGCGGGAAAGACGCAGAACTTCGCCAATATCAACGCTTTCCGGACAGATGGATTTGCAGTACCCGCACAGATTACAGGAATAAGTTTGCCTGGTAAGGGAGCGGGTGGAATAAGGCGGGTTGGCCTTGATGTCATTGTATGCTTCCACGGCGATGATATGGGGATTTTTCTTGAAACGCTTTAACATTTCGCATTGTGTCAGACATTTATCACAATCGCAGAAAAGACAACGCGCCGCTTCTTGTTTGGCTTCCTCTTCAGTATAGCCCTCTGAGGAGGAAGCTATTACTTTCGGCATGGAAACGGCATCCTCATGCTCCAGGTAATGTCCGCAGTAATCTTTGTCATAACTGACGTAGCCGAGGGAGGCNCGCCCTGTTTGCAGGTAACCTTCAATAATTTTAGAGAGAAGATTACCTTGGGCTATACCTTCCATCAGGGTGGCGCCTGTGAGCATTCCGCCCATAAAGATCTTGTCTTTGGCTGTGGTGAAAACTTCGTCATTCCAGCTCTCTAAAAGACCGAAATCTTCTCCACCGGCACCGGTGGCAATATATACAGCATCAAACTCCGCCAGTTCAGCCAAAGAATTTATTTCATGGTTAAATTGAAAATCTACTTTAACGGCGGAAAACTGCAGCTTAATATCTTCTGCAAAGGCGGGAAAGTCAGGATGAGTACGCAAAACTCCCCCTAGGTTGTCTTCTTTATCAAAAACAGTAACATTATATTTCTTTTGTGCCAGGTTTAAAGCACAGGAAAGACCTGCTACACCGGCACCAACCACGGCGATTTTTTCAGTTTTTGGAGGGATGGAGTAAGATTGCGGTTTTCTGTTTTTGACATATTTAACACAAGCTTTTTCCACATCACGCACAGCAATGGCTTCGTCACCAAGTAGTGTACGTTGGCAGCGGTTTTGGCAGGGTTGATCACAGAGAGTGCTGACGATTACGGGAAAAACGGTGGCGTTGCGATAAGCTTTATATGCTCCTGCCCATTTTCCTTCACTGGCCCTGCGGAGAAATGAACGCACATCAAGCTGGAAAGGGCAGGCAAAGGAACATGAGGCAGGCTCCCCGTGAAAACATTTTGCGGTAAGTGCTTTTGAATCCTCAAGTTTCAGCTCATCAAGATTAATCATAATTATCATTCCTTTCCGGTTTCGGGCTGTAGAAAATGTTTTCCACCGGTTACTGTCAAAGCCGCTTGCTTCAATTATACACAACGAAGGTTTTTAATGTTAGAGCAAATTTATGTAATCTACAAACGTTAAAGGTTCTATTATGTACTATATTGTTTTAAAGGGCTCGCCGCTTGGACGAGCCCTTTATTTTAATAATGTTTAAAACCCGACTGTAATAGTTTTTAGATGGGATTTGCTTTAATTTCTTCTAATTCTTCTTCGAAATCAGAGCCGAGATAATATGGTTCGGGTTTTAGTTCTTCACCGCGTTGCTTGGCTTCCCAGGCGGCCTTAACTTTTTCCGGAGTGGCCGGCAGTTCGTAAATACGTACACCGCAGGCATTGTTGATGGCATTAATTACTGCCATATGGTTTGAAGACTGGAAGCACTCAGAGCAGCCACAGGAACCGTGAGGTCCGTTGGGACGCGGGTTTTCCACCAGGATGACATTGAAATCATCCGGAATGTCGGTGACGGTGGGAATACCGCAGCCGGCCATGTTGCCGTGTTTATCTTCTGCATCGTAAATTTCTTTGAGGGCAAAGCCGATGCTGTGGGACAGCCCACCGTAAGCTTGACCTTCAACGGAGAGACGGTTGCCAATGACACCGACGTCGGCCACGCAGGTGTATCTTAATACTTTGGTTTTACCTGTATTAACATCAACTTCTACCAGAGCAACGTTGACATTGTACATAAATGTGGGGTTCTTTTCACCTTCACCGGTGTTAGGATCAAGTCCCGGGGGTAAACCGATATTAAACTGGTCATAATGGCCAATATACTTGGTGGGGATACCTTCTGCCACCATTTCCTCATAAGTTCTGTAGGTGCCGTCAGGCTTGCGCATTGCGTTCATCAGCTTATTGGCGGCAT
>JGI24708J26588_10004079_pt1 | contig 10272 bp, 11 predicted proteins | sample BioPla1DNA2_FD_26588 | JGI IMG/M metagenome (IMG submission 26588) | reverse complement strand
AAGCTTCAATTAGGATTTTTAAAGTTGCTTCGGGGATCTGGCTTACGGCGGGATGCCAATAAATATGGCTTGATTTATCAAAAAAAAGCACCTTATGAAATTTTATCAACAGCTCATTTGTCTTATGGTGATCTTTTAAAACTAAAAATGATTGAAGAAATGGTGGAAATTTATTATAACGGAGGAAAATTTTTAAATAGCATGCGTTATTTATTATTTTATTTTTCTCATCCTTTTGAGATGTATGAAGAATTAGCTGCTTATTGGGAAAAACAAAATTATCATGCTATTCAGCACAACAAATACAGACTCTATGAAATTTTATTGGAATTTTTTCAAGAGAAAAATCCAACTTCCAATGTTGCTCTTTTTAAAGAAGTTTTAAAGTTTGATATGTATTTACAAGAAAATGTAAAGAGTCCACCACAATGGAGTACATCTTCTATTACAGTGGAAGAAAAACAAAAGATTCGGGATTTTTTTAAAGAAGAGAACATGATTCAAACATATTTACCACAACTCCAAGAGTATACTTCCAAGCAAATTGGACGCATGGTTCATATTGAGATTTTTGAGTATGACTGGATCAACTGGATAGATCAGTGGCAAGAAAAAGAACCGAAAAAAATAAAAACTCCTATTTTGTTTAATTATTATGATCGGAGTCATGTTTTGGGACAAGCAGGGTGTTGCAAAGTCCCCCTATAAATTTCAGGAAATACCATAAAACATTATTATTTCCCAGGAAATATCATTATTTCCCAGGCAATACCATTTTAATTTTATAAAAAGGAGCAAAAGAAAAATGTCAATGGATGACCGAGTAAAGATTGTATTATCTTTGTTAGATGAACATTATCCTCAACAGGTAAAATGTTATCTTGATTATGAAACACCATGGCAGCTTTTAATTGCAACAATTTTAAGTGCACAATGTACGGATGATCGAGTGAATATGGTGACACCTGAGCTTTTTAAACAATATCCTACAGTCAAACATTTTGCAGAGGCCAATCAAACAGATTTAGAAAAAGCCATACATTCTACCGGCTTTTATCGAAACAAAGCAAAAAACATCATAGGATGTTGTAGGTTATTGTTAGAAAAATATAATGGAGAAGTCCCTAAAGATATTGATGAGTTGACAGCATTACCAGGAGTAGGACGTAAAACAGCCAATGTAATTCGAGGAAATATCTATAAAATACCCAGTGTGGTTGTGGATACTCATGTAAAAAGGATTTCAAATCGTTTGCATTTTACGACCCATCAAGATCCTACTAAAATTGAATTTGATTTAATGGAGTTGCTTCCAAAGGATCATTGGATTCGTTATAATACACAGGTCATTGCCCATGGACGTAAGGTTTGTATAGCACGAAGTCCTAAATGTGAGCAGTGTTTTTTACTTCCGTATTGTCCATATGGGTTAGAAAGTAGAAAAACAATGATTAAAAATAAATAAAATAGGATATAGTAATGACAAATCCGTGGAAGGAATGATGATATGATAGGGTTCGATTATATAAAGTCGATAGGAATTGGAATCATTACAGGATTTGTCAATGGATTTTTTGGCTCTGGTGGAGGGATTATTGTGGTTCCTGCATTGGAAAGCATAGTAGGTTTGAAAAAGCATGAAGCTCATGCTACTGCCATAGGAGTCATTTTACCTTTATCCATTTTAAGTGCTTTTGTTTACATGAAACAAGGATTATTAACCAAAGGTTACCTTAGTTGGATTACTCTTGGAGGAGTCTTGGGAGGATATATAGGAGCTAAATGGTTGCCCAAAATATCAACTTCTTGGCTTCATAAAATTTTTGGTATTTTTATGATTGTAGCTGCCATTAGGATGATGATTGTATGAGATGGTTATTAATTGTGATTGGATTTTTATCAGGTATTATTAGTGGAATGGGTGTAGGTGGAGGAACTTTGCTCATTCCTGCTCTTACCATTTTTATGCATGTAGAACAAAAAGCAGCTCAAAGTATTAATTTGCTTTATTTTATTCCTACAGCCACTGTAGCCTTATGGATTCATGCAAAAAACAAAAGAATTCAATGGAGGGTATTAGGGGTTCTTGTAGTAAGCGGAGTAGTGGGAGCTTTAGGAGGTTCTTTTTTAGCTAGTTATGTAGAAGGAAGTTTTTTAAAAAAAATATTTGGAGTTTTCTTATTCATTATGGGAGTTATTGAATTTTTTAAAAAGGGTAAAAAAGATCTATGATTACGGAAAATTTAGCAAATCGAAGGATGAATTTTAATTAATAAGAAGGATTTTTTATTTCTTTATCGAATATATACTATATAAGAAATATTTATTAGTACTAAAAGCATTTTTCATATCATATCATACATAAGAAGAATAAAATGGATTGAAAAATTCATTGGAGAGGTGATGGATATGCGCGTAAAACACGTTTTACTTCCATTAAAAAAATTAGTAACTATTTCAGCAGATGATACCTTAGGACATGCACTGGATTTAATTGAAAAATATGGTTATCTATCGTTACCTGTGTTAGAAGGTGATGAATTTTTAGGCGTATTATCTAGAAAATTTATTTATGAATGTTTTTTTAAAAGTGAAGAAACAGATCGAGATACTTATTTACAACGCTCTGTAAGAGGGCTAATGAAAACAAAAATGCCTGTAATCAATGAAAATGCCATTATTGAAAAGGCAGTAGAAAAATTTTCTCGTGATAACTTACGTTTTTTACCTGTTGTAAATGATGAAGGACAATTTGTGGGAATTGTTACTCACAAAGCGATTTTTCAAGAATTTATGAAAGCTTTTGGATTCCGCGATTTTCGCATTGTAATAGGAATCTTTGATTTTAAAGGCCGTTTAGCTAAATTAACAGAAGTTATTTCTAAATCGGGAGGTAACATTAGTAGTATTGTTCAAATGGATACAGAAGTCATGGGAATCAAAGAAATCGTTCTTCGTGTTCAAATGGAAAAACAAGAAAGATTACCCAAACTGATTCAGAGACTTCAAGAAAATGGATTCGTAGTAAGAGAAGTAGAACATGAGGAGATTGTTGAAACGGTATCATGAATAAAATAAGAAAAATTTTATTGAGATATTATAAAAAAATTAGTATTTTTTTAGGGCTGTTAATTTTCTTATTGCTTTGTTTATTAGTATTTCAAATCCGTCAATTGGTTTATTTTAAACAGCAACCGAAGGTTTATAAACAGTTTACTGTTGTAAAAAAACCGATTCCTGTTTTATCCAAAGAGCCAGAATGTGATTTTACGATTCAGCCAGGTGATACTATAGAAAAAATGGCTCAAAGGTTAGAAGAGAAAGATATTATTAGAAGAGATGTCTTTCTCTCTTATTTACAAAAAAATGAAATTTTCATAAAAGGTAATTTATACAAAAAACAACAGCGAAAATATATTTTGGAAGGTTACTTTTTTCCTCAAACTTACGGATTGTATTTTAATTCTGCTCCTGAAGAAATTTGTGAGATTTTAATACAACCTTATTTGGACTGGAGAAAAGAAACAAAGGGAAATGACGATATAATAACCATTGCCTCTATGATTGAAAAAGAAGCGGCTATTGACGAAGATCGTGATATGATTGCTGGTGTAATCGCAAATCGTTTAAAAGAAGGAATGCGCCTTCAAATTGATGCTACAGTTTTATATGCTTTGGGATACCACAAGACTAGATTAAATCTGGGGGATTTAAAAATAACTTCCCCGTACAATACATACTATGTTTCCGATTTGCCGCCAGGGCCTATTTGTAGTCCTTCACAAAAATCTTTAGAAGCTGCCTTAGTGCCAAAGGAACATGCTTATTTCTATTATGTAGTTGAAACCTATGGACAGCCTAAGCATACTTTCTCAAAGACCTATGAGGAGCATTTGAAAAAAGTAGAAAAATATAAACAGTCAAAAATTCAATAATAAAACCCCATTCTGATGGTAGATGTGAATGGGGTTTACACTTTTTATGGATGTTTTATTTCATTTCTTTTAAGACATCTTCATAAAGGGATGCAACTCGCTCACCAAATAAATCAGCCGAATATTGTTGGACCGCCATGTAAGCATTTTGAGTCATTTGGACTGTATTTTCTTGATTAGAGAAGATATCTATTAAAATAGAGGATAAATCACTGTCATGATAAAAGAGTCTTCCTGTTTTGTGATCTTCAATCATACCTTCTAAGTTTTTATCATATTTTGCTACAACAGGAATACCTCCTGCCATGGCCTCGGCAAAAGTTAGTCCTTGGGTTTCCGTAACAGAAGCACTGACAAAAACATTTCCAAGTTGATAAAATTTTCCAATTTCACTCCAAGGTTGCTGTCCACCAAAGATAACTGAATCTTTCACATCCAAGGTAGCAGCTAAATTTTCTAAATCTTTTCTTTCTGGACCTTCTCCAATAATAAGTAGTTTTGCAGTCGGAAACTTTTGTAGTACATCAGGCATGGCTTTTATAATCACATCAATGCTCTTTTCTTTTGCAATTCGTCCTACAAATAAAATAACAGGATCTTTAGATTCAATATGAAATTGTTCACGCAAGGCTTGGATATCTTCAGGAGAAAAATTTTCTTTTTGAAAAGGTTGTAAATCAATACCTGTTGGGATAACATGTATTGGTTTTTTAACACCATATTCCTCTAAGATGTTTTTAACTTTTTCTGTAGGAGCAATGACGCGATTACTTTTGTTACAAAAAACTCGGCTTAATACTTTAGCCATTTTAGGGGTCAATTTTGTTTGTTTACCAAAGGTTAAGTAATGGACATAGTCTTCATACATAGTATGATAGGTGTGAATGTTAGGAATTTGAAGTTGTTTGGACATGTATTTTCCAAATAAACCCAAAGAAAACTCTGTATGTGTATGGATTAAATCCAAATTTAATTTTTTAATCATGGAAACGGCTTTAGGTGAGTATAATAAGCCAACTCGATGAGAAGGCAAAAATACAAAAGGCATACTAGGAAGCCGAAAAACACGAGGAGTAGCTTTTCGTGCGTTAGGGTGAGTAATGGTGAAAATATATACTTTATGTCCTCGCTTGTTTAGTTCTTTTTCTAATGTTCGAATGGAGGTAACAACTCCATTAATTTGAGGATAATAAGTATCTGTAAAAATTCCGATGTTCATACAAATTCTCCTTTTTTTAAGAATTAAATGTAAAATAAAAATCATTTTATTACAACGATTCAGTATTTGATTCATGTAATAAATCATAAATATATTCGTTAGCTTTTTTCATATTTAAAGAGGAGTGACTTGAGGCTTGTTCTAAAAGAGGAGCCAATTTTTGTGTGTCATGATTGGTTTGGTATAAGTCGGCAAGCAAGATATAGTTTTGGCTTAGATCAGAACCGATATGCACTCCATATTCTAGGACTTGGATGGCTTCTTTTGTATAATTAGCCTCTTGTAAAGCTTTTCCCCACATTATTATATACTGTAAAAAACGAATAAAGTTTGATTCATAATCCGTTAATGCTTCTAAGTTGGCTGGTCCATATTGAAGTTTTAGATCAAGATTATTTTGGGTTGTAAGATTAACCATCGGTAGAGTAGCTGTTTCTAGGACCTTTTTCTGTTGGAGCCAAATATTTTTTTCTGACTCATAAGCAGGTTCTTTTTCCCATATTGGAAGATGAGATAGGTCGATTTCAATAAGAGGAAGGTCTTCTATGGGCTTTTTACGAATCCACGAGGCTTTTTGTTCTGCTTCCATAAATTCTTCAACATAATCTTTATAATTGCTTTTTACTTGTTTTAATTTCCAAGTATAGACACCTAAAAAAATTAAAAATGAAATTAGAAAAATGGGCATTGTATTTCTCCTTTCCTATGACTGCCTTTTTTCATTATAATATACTTTTTATTTTGTGAAAAGAAAAAGTATGATATACTACCTATATCATAAAGTATTTGTATGTCGAATATAGATATTCACGCTGAAAATCTAAAATTCCAGCAAGCTCGTATATCACTCTTCTGCTTCTCAGATCCTTTCGAGTTGTTTCCCAAAACCCGACTGTGAAGTATTTTTAAGGGAGCTCTTCTTTTAATATAAAAACCATATCAAAAAAGAGCGAAGTGATTCATTGAGTTTTAAAGAACAAAACTCAATTTTCTACTTAAGAAGTCCCATGTCCAGTGTATATACGGCTTATTTCTAGTTTATTTCGTTTATAAATGTGTAATCTATATGTTTGGAGGAAGCAATATTATGATTCTAGAATTAAATGATCATCAAAAAAAAGCCGTTGGTCATTATGAAGGTCCTATGATGGTATTAGCAGGTCCTGGATCAGGAAAAACCATGGTGATTACTTATCGTCTAAAAAACTTAATTCAAAAACATCAAATTGCTCCTAACCGTATTTTAGTGATTACCTTTACAAAAGCTGCTTCACTGGAAATGAAGCAGAGATTTGAACACCTGGCTAAGGAAGAAGGCATCTATGCTTCAGGAGTTAATTTTGGTACTTTTCATGCTGTTTTTTTTAGGATATTACGAGGAATTTATGGATATACAGTTGAACAAGTTTTGAGGGAAGAAGAAAAAGAAGCCATCTTAAGAGAATTGATTCGTAAAGAAGAACTTTCTTATGAGGATGAGCAGGATTTTTTAATGGAACTACAGACAGAAATATCATTGATGAAAAATGAATTGATGGATCTTTCATATTATCATGCCATGTGCTGTAGTACAGAAGTATTTCGCCATATTGTAACACAATATGAAAGAAAAAAACATAAACTCGGTAAAATCGATTTTGATGATATGATCTGCCTATGTTATGAAACCCTAAAGAAGAATCCTTCTGTACTTTCCTGGTGGCAAAAGCGTTTTCAATATATTTTAATTGATGAATTTCAAGACATTAACCGTTCTCAATATGAAACGATTAAAATGTTGGCTGCACCAGAAAATCATTTGTTTGTTGTAGGAGATGATGACCAAAGCATTTATAAATTTCGAGGTGCAAGACCCGAATTTTTGCTTCAATTTCCCAAAGATTTTCCCCACACCCAACAAGTTATTTTAGATGTTAATTATCGTTCGACCCAAGGTATATTAGAAGCAAGCTACAATGTGATTAAAAATAATCAGCAACGTTATGAAAAGAAAATGAAAGCCATCCATGATTTTGGAAAGAAGCCAATATTATTGCAACCAGAAGATTCCCAGGATGAAGCAGCTTTGGTTACAGAATTGATTAACAAATTGCACCAAAAAGGAGTACCTCTAGAAGAAATGGCTGTTTTGTTTCGAACGAATTTACAAGCTAGGGCTTTTATTGATTTATTTTTAGACTATCACTTACCTTTTTACTTGCGAGATGAAACACCTAATATTTATGATCATTGGATTGCAAAAGACATAGAAGCTTATTTTCAATTATGTTTTAACATCCATCAAAATGAGTATATTCAACGTATTATTAACAAACCTAAAAGATATATTAGTAAAGGAAGCATGGTAGACGCTAAAAAACGAGGAGGTTCCATTATTGATCAATTGTATCAAAGTCCCTCTTTAAAAAGTTGGCAGTTAAATCGTTTAGAAGAATTGCAATTTCATTTGCAACAACTTGCTAAAAAAAAGGCAAAAGAAGGGATTCGTTATATCCGCAATACCATTGGATATCAAGAGTTTCTAGTAGAATACAGTGAATATCGGAACATTGATAGTAAAGGTTTACGTGAAATTCTTGATGAACTTCAAGAAGGGGCTAGAGAAGAGCAAAGTATTGAAGATTGGCTTTCTCATGTCCAAGCAGTGCGATGGGAATTGGCACAACGAAAACAGGCCTTTAAATATAATAAGACAAAACAACCAGGTATCACATTAAGCACTCTACATGGAGCGAAAGGTTTAGAATTTCAAGTTGTATTTATTACAGGAGCTGTAGAAGGTGTTTTGCCCCATGAAAAAAGCATGACCCCTTCAGAATTAGAAGAAGAAAGAAGATTATTTTATGTAGGAATGACAAGAGCAAAAAAAACATTATATATTTCTCATCCTCAGATCCGTTATGAAGAAAAAGCAGATCCTTCACGGTTTATTGATGAGCTTTTAGGTCAGCCACAAGAACAGGATTTTCAAGTAGGAACCCGAGTTTTTCATCAACGATATGGAGAGGGAAAAATAAAAAACAGAAAAAACCAAATAATAGATGTAAAATTTAAAAATCACTGGAAACAAAAAAAAATAGATCTTCATTATTGCCTTCAAGAAAAATTAATTGAATCTATGGATTAACAATAGCAAAGGAGGGAAAATATGTTTCTGAGAAATAAAAAACAACAGCAAAGAATAGCGATTCTTATTGTAGCGATTATGTTAGGGGCTACTATTATTGGTGCTTTCTTACCTCTTTTTTACTTATAAAAAATTCCTTGTACAGACAAAGGAAAAGTTGGTTCGTATATAGGGAAAGAAGGAGGGAGTTTTATGAACGAGGAAAAAATGATGATTTTAAAAATGTTAGAAGAAGGAAAGATTACTTCACAGGAAGCAGCTAGATTATTAGAAAGCTTAAAAGATACGCCAAGCAAACCGAAAACCACATATTCGTCTTCACCATCATCTACAACCTATAAATCACAAGGGGCTAATCATTCCTCATCAGATTGGGTAAAAGATATAGAACCCAAAGTACAAAAAGCTGCACAGGTAGTAGCAAAAACAGCCTCATCTTTGATGGATAAACTGTCAAAGACGTTAGCTAGTTCTGATTTTAAAACTGAAAAAGAATTGTCATTGGATTTAAAAGTAGTGCCTCAAGATCACCAGGAACTTTTTTTGAAGGGAAAGAATGGAAGCCTTTTTCTTAAAGGATATAATGGCGATAAGATAAATCTCAAAGTATATTATAAAACCAAAGGAGAATCAGGATTAGGTATTCGGCTAGTACAAATGGATGGGAAAATTTTTTTACAATACGAAGAAGAATATATTTCTTCCATTCGTATGGAAGGGTTTATTCCTGAATCTTATTTCCATAATATTCGTTTAGAAACAAGTAATGGTAAAATTCGTTTAGAAACTTGCAAAACGCAGAAACTTTCTATTGTAACCTCTAATGCTCCTGTAGATATACAGGAAGTAGATAGTCAAACAGTGGTTGCTGAGACTTCTAATGCACCCATTTCTATACAAGCACAGAGAGATGAATTTTTAGATTATACACAATATCAGTGGAGTTTAGAAACTTCCAATGCACCCATAGAATTAAAAATACCTTCTGAAGAAAAGATTGGATATCGGGTTCGAGCAACTACATCTTTAAATGGAATTCAAGCGGATATTCCCTATTTAACCTATACTCAAAATGAGGGAAATTATATTGATGCTCATACTTTGCATTATGAACGAGCTCCTAAGAAAGTAGATTTTACACTAACGACTTCTAATGGTCCTATTGTGCTAAAGTCATAACATTCTTATTACACTTTTATTACAAGCCTTCTTATCATAAGAAAATATGCTATAATAGACTTGTTTTATTCTATTACTAGAATAGGAGGCTTTAAATGAAAAAAACAAAAAGATTACTTTTAGTTAGTATATTGTTCATCGGTATTTTGTCAGTACCAATAACAGCAGCAACTCCTCAACAAACTTATGCGGGGAGTCAGTTGGCTACCTTGCAATTGTTAAAAGGATATGAGGACGGCTCACTCCGCCTTGATCAGAATATTAATCGTGCAGAAATGACTGTATTACTGTTACGAGTATTAGGACATGAAGAGAGTATTGTTATAGGAGCTGAAAAACAACAGTTTCAAGATGTTTCCTCTTCCTATTGGGGAAAACCATGGATTCAAAAAGCAGCCCAACTTCAGTTAATTCAAGGTTATCCAGGACGAACTTTTCGACCTGTACAACCGATTTCTTATGCTGAAACGATTGCTCTGATGGTGCGAGTGTTAAAAAGAGAAGAGCAGTTAGAAGGGGAATGGCCAATAAACTATATGAATCGAGGAAAAGAATTAGGAATTGTTTCCCCTACGTTAAAGAAAGGACCCAATGAAGTTCTCACCCGAGGAGAAGTAGCAGAAATTGTATGGAAAACTCTTTTAGTAAAAACAAAATAGATAGGATAAACCACTACGATTTGTAGTGGTTTTTATATATCTTTCTATTTCTATACATATACATAGAATAGAGATGTACAGGGGTAGGAGGAGAAGTATGTGGAAAGAGGTTGGTGCTTTTATTTTTCTTTTGGTTTGGGGTAGTTTTATTAT
>JGI24708J26588_10004077_pt1 | contig 10277 bp, 4 predicted proteins | sample BioPla1DNA2_FD_26588 | JGI IMG/M metagenome (IMG submission 26588) | reverse complement strand
TTATCTGTAATGAAGAAGGATTAATAAGAAGATTAAAGAAAAACGAAATATTCAAAAAATATAGTTTAAAATCATTGGTTGGAGACATCGTCTTATGTCCACCAAACCTATTTGATTAATTAACAACAAATAATTAATAGTTAGTAAATATCTCATAAAAAGAAAATAAATCCACTTATCACATGATATAATTAAATTAAAGACATTAACTAATTTTTAATTTATTATTAAAAATAAAACATATAACGTTTTAATTGTTAGGAGTTGAACAGGGTGAATTTTATCGATAAAATCATATGGGCAGAAGTAACACACAACGATTATGGCTTGGGCGTTATTTTATCTGTGGATGAACTTACCGATAAAAGCCTTGTTGTTAAAGTTAGGTTTAAAGGTAATCAAACCAGACTGTTTTTATTCCCTATGAGTTTTAATAAGAAGACATTGGATTTTGTTGATTTAAAACTTAAAGTGGAATTTGACCAAATTTATAACACTAAAAAAGAACTTGATCATAAGGATAAAAAAAGATTAATTGCAGAGAAAATATCAAGTCTCGATTTAGATAAGCAACTAGCATTTAACTCAATATTAAAAATAGATAACAATGAAGAAGCTTTAAAAATGTTAATTGAAGCGACTACAGAAATACTATATGTATATTATAAAAATCATATTATTAAAGAGGAACATAGAAGAATTGTTATTTTTACTTTTGCATGGCTTTCATTTAATAATTATAAAGGCAATTTTTGGGAAATAATAAGAGACAACTTTAAATACTTATATAAGAGAGTTGGTAATCAACAAAATTTAGAATCATTAATTAGAGAATTAATAAGTGATCAATCTAAATACTCTGATGTTAGACATATTACTAATGTGTTAGTACATGCTGGAATTCCAGAGTATTTTTTAACTCGTTTTTATGATTTTTTATATGATATTTATGAAATTAACTTTGATTATCAATTAGATGAAGAATCAGTAGAAGAAAACTTACTTGAAAGTATTGAAGGGCTAAGTCATATTTTAGGTGATGATAATTTAGGTGAAAATGATGAATTGAAACTTAATGTGACACAAAAAACTTATGTTCTAATCAAATCTACTAAACTCGGATTAATTCACTACAAACAATCATATGTAAAAGTCTTAAAGCAAATGCTTGAAATTATACATTCGTGGTATTGGGATTATTCTTTAGATGGAGAATATCCTAAAGTTTTAATTGACAAATTTAAAGAATGGTCTAAAGATAATAAAAAGACTATTTCTACAGGTCAAAGGAAAACTGAGTATATTAGTAAACCTAGATATATTTTTAATTCATCTGATAAATCAATTAGAATCGCATTCCCACAATATCGCTTAAGAGGAATAAAACCTGAAGAATTTGAAAATATAACTGTTGAATATATTAAGGGAAATGAAAGAAGATTCTTAAATAAAACCGATTATAGAATAATTGAAAAAATTGGATTTAATACTATTGAAATTCAACCTCAAAGATTAGATGTAGTTGGTTCCAATATAACTTTTAATATCAACAAAAACAATGAAACTATAATAAGCGCTGGTGATTCGCTTTTTAGAAAGTTTATTATTTTTGATTATGATGGTAAAGAATTGAATAATTTTAAAGAGTACAGTGATTTGGTATATGTAGTATATCCAAAAGAGAAGAAGTTCACAGGTTCCCAAATTAAAATATTTGAAAATTATAGTGGCTACGATGTTGCAGTATTTCATGCTAATCCAAATATAATTTACAACTGTGGAGATGAAATAATTTACTTTTCACAAATGCTTTCTCCTGGTTTATATGGAACAGAAGCTAAAGGAATAGTTGCATATGTCGATAATAGAAAAACACCGGTCTTTAACGAAGTGAAGAACTTTGTTTTTGAAAGTGAGTTAGAACCACAAGATATTATCTTAATGTTTAATAATGTTAGATATGACTTAGAAGATTTAAATTTCAGCCATACCAAAAGAGGACCATTTTATAATTACAATATTATTGTTAAGAAAGGATTATTAAATAACAACTTAAACAATATATCGGTATATAGTAAACACCAAGCAACTAAACAAATTAGAGTAGAAGATTTTCTAATAGATGCTGACTTGTTATTTTCTCTTATTGATACTGATAATATGTTGGAAAAGGATATTATTATTGAATCATCATTTCCAAAAGCCAACATGATAATTGAAAATTATGATTTTTCTAAAAACACTTATTTTACAAGTGATTTTAGACTTGGGAATAATAATATAAAATATGTAGTAGACCCTTGTATAAAAAGGTATAAATGGCAATTAGATGATAACTGGAATTTAATTGACGATTTAGAACTTGGAGATAACAAAATACTTTACTTATCTTCAATAAAGAATTCTATCAAGTTAACAAATAAAGATGATATTGATTTGCCACATGAAATACTTTCTAATGATGAACTAGGATACTCAGCAATTGATATGTCTTATTTGGCACAATTAAAACATCAAAATGATTATTTATATATCCATATAAGTGATCAACAAGAAACGATTAATCCAATAAAAATATATTTACAACAGGTAGTAACAAAACATAATATTTCATTAAACGAAAATGGCGATTTTATATTTGATTTTGACATTAAAAACTTTAATCCAAATTCTTTGGAAATGTCTTTATATCAAGAAAAAACATTAATTTATAAAGTAGCATTGCAAGATAAAAAAGTAGAATTAGACAACCTAGATGTTCACAAGCGATACCATGTTGAACTATTAGAAAAAGGCAATCTATTTTTAGGAATAGAAGAAAAAGTAATATATAAGTTTTCTTGCTATTTAAATGATGCTGAAAAATTAGAAGGTAAGAAATTTTATATAAGAGATGTTTTTATATACACTTTTGACAAAAAGAATAACATTAAATATGACTATGTAGAAATACAACCAGTAATAATAAAAATTAATAAAAGATTGTATGAGAAACCACATGAGTATTCAAGCTTAGATGGCAGCGGAAACATAGTATATGGATGCAGGTTGTATAAACTGAGTTATTCAAAAAAAATAATACCATTTAATCATTTAAGATTTGTTAATATTGAACTACAGAGTACTAGAATTGCACCCATTCTGCGTTTTACTATAGAAGATAAAGAGGGGGATGGATTACTATTAAGAAGCAGTAGAATTCAACATTTAGTTGATTCGCCAGATGAAGATAGTAATTATGCAATTGATTATTTAGTTGTAAATACAGAAAGGGATGAATTCAATGATTAAAAATCCATTAATACAATCTCAATATATTAAAGAAAAGTTTTCTAAATATGTTAGTTCAACTTTTGTGTTAAGAAATGAAAAATACAATAATGACTTTATAGAAGAACTTAACAATTCAGTTTTAACTAAAGGACCATATCTTAAATTGGAACTTCCTTTTACAAAATCATTTACAATTAATCAATTAATTGAAAGTAAGGAACTTCCGAAATCTTTTACTAGGGTATCAGATATTGTTTTAGATAGACCTTTATATTTGCATCAATATCAGTCTTTAAAAAGAATTCAAAAAGGTGCAAATATAGTAGTTACTACAGGAACAGGTTCTGGGAAAACTGAAGCTTTTTTCTATCCGATATTAGATAATCTTTTAAGAAAAATAGAAAAGAATAAATCATTAACTGGAATACAAGCAATCTTATTATATCCAATGAATGCTCTAGTTAATGATCAATTGGAAAGACTAAGAAAACATTTATCTACCGTTCCTGAGATTACCTTTGGGTTTTTTACTGGAGATACTCCGGAAAAATATCAAAGAAAACTAACTAGTGGCAGATGGGTTGATTGTAATAGAGAACAATTTATAAAGGCTAACTTTGATGAAGAAGATACACCACCACCTCAAAACGAATTATTAGTTAGAACTGAAATTAGAGAGACACCACCAAATATTTTAATCACCAATTTTTCAATGTTAGAATATCTTTTAGTAAGACCTAAAGATAGTGCAATATTAAACGCCGAAACATTAAAAGATTGGAGTTTTATGGTCTTAGATGAAGCACATACTTATAGGGGAACATTAGCAACTGAAGTATCTCACTTATTAAAAAGACTTCAAGCGTATGCTCATAGAAGTCCTCAATTTATTTTAACGAGTGCGACATTAGGAAACACAGAGGAAGATAAAAAGAAAATTATAGAATTTGCCTCTAAATTAACTTCAGGAGATTATACCGAATCAGATATAATTTATGCAAATAGAATATCGCCAACAAAATATGAAATTAAACATGTTGTAGATAATAAAGATTATCCTATTTTATTAAAATTGCATAATGAAAATAAATCTCTAGATTCAATATTGGAAAAGTATAATGTTTCAAACTTATTTGATTTATTAAGTCATGATAGAAATGTACATGAACTTTATTATATTTTAAGAAGAACCAATACATTTAATAATGCCTTTAATCAGATGAGAGCAATTAACAGTGATATCACAAGAGAAGAATTTGTTGATTTAATAAATCTTGTTACATTAGCTAAAAAAGATGGGAAAACTATATATGATGTTAAATATCATTTCTTTATAAGAACTTTAGAAGGGGCATTTGTTTCATTAAAACCAAAACCTAAATTAAGAATCAGTAATAGGCAAACTATTGGAGATATGTGGGCTTTTGAAATAGGAGCTTGTAAATATTGTAATACCATGTATATTATTGGAAAAGAATACAACAATAAACTATTTAGAAGCGAATTAGATTTAGATGAAAATTATGAAAACTTTGATGATTTAAAAGTAGACTTTTATTTATTAAAAGAAGATGTAGAAAATAGTGTAGATATAGAATCAGAAGAATTTGAACCACATACAGTGTGTTCGAAATGTGGTCATATTTATCAAAATAACCATCATGGTCATACTAAATGTAATTGTGGTGATAAATATCAAGTTGAGCTATTAAAAGTTGTTACTAAAGATAATTCATCAAAAACAAACTTAACTTCTTGTCCGGTATGTACTAAAACATCAAATAAGACAGGAGTTATTAATTCTTTTAAATTAGGAAAAGACCAATCTACAGCTCTTATTTCGCAAATACTTTTAAAATCGATGGATTTATTTAATGAAGAAGGGGAGAAAGAAAATAAGACAATAGATTTATTTAAACCTGTAGAAATAGAAGAAAAGAAAGAAAAATATAAACAATTTTTAGCATTTTCAGATAGTAGGCAACAAGCAAGTTTCTTTGCTTTATTCTTTCAAGAAAATCAAAATAAGTTTTTAAGAAAAGCCTTAGTGCTTCAAAATTTAAAAACAAGTATGGATGCTGATTCTATTATTACATCTATGGAAAGAATGATTAAAGATAATAATTTATTTACAGATAATGCCAAAAAGCAAATAACACCAAAACAAAATGCCTATGTTTCGGTGTTGTTAGAGTTATTTAAATCAGATGGTATTAATAGTTTGGAAGGATTGGGTCTTTTAAGTTTTGAGCCTAATGTTGATAGATTAATAGAAAACATAACTGATGAACAATTAAAACATTACATGCCTAAGATTAAACATGAACAACTTAGAGATTTAATTTCTATATTTGTTGATGCTTTTAGAACTGCACCAGCTATTAATTATGATAAATCTGGATTAGACTCGGATGATAGAGCAGAGTATCTTGAGTATAGAAAATTCGATAATTATGTGATGTTGAAAGTTCCACCAAAAACTGGTGATAGATCACTAAGAAGTATTCTTCCAGTAAAAGAAAATGGATCAAACAATTGGGTTAAGTATTTAGAAAAAACTTATAACTTATCTAAAAGTGAAATTGAAAGTTATTCTAATATGTTATGGACAATACTTAGTAATCCTCAAATGGGAGTTATTAAACTTAATAATGATTCAGAAGGTCAAATCAATTTTGCTGATTTTAAGATTATTAAAAAAGAAGATAGAGATTGGTATGTATGTAGTAAATGTGGCAATTTAACAACCCATAATATTAATGATAGTTGTGTAAAGGGAGATTGTGCAGGAACATTGATTCCATGTAATCCAGATGAATTACTTAAAGATAACTATTACCGTAATGAATATTTAGAAAAGAAAATAGAACCGATAGTTGTTCAAGAACATACTGGTCAATTGACTAGAGAAAAAGCTAAAGAATACCAAAAAGGATTTAAGAATAAAGAAATAAATGTTTTAAGTAGTTCAACGACATTTGAAATGGGTGTTAATATTGGTTCACTTGATACTGTGTTTATGAGAAATATACCACCAACTAATTCTAACTACGCCCAAAGAGCTGGTCGAGCTGGTAGAAGTGATGAGTCGGTTGCATTTGTTGTTACATATGCAAGTCATAATTCGCATGACCAAATATATTTTAATGAACCAGTTCCAATGATAGATGGTAAAATTAACCCGCCATACTTTAAATTAGAAAACAATAAAATAACCATAAGACATATTATGGCATTTTTGATTAGTCAATTTTACAGACAAAATTATTATGAAGATACATTGGGTGTTTTCATTAGTGGTGTCTATGAAGACTTCTTTAAATATATTAATGAAAATAAAGTAGAATTAGAGAAAATGTTAAAAGAAGCCGTTAATGAAAACTCCTTTGACTCATTTAAAAATTATAAGTGGTTAGATGAAATGAATAAGAAAAATTCATTATTAAATGAGTGCATTATAAATGTTGGGGATGAAATTAAAAATCTAGAAATTGCTGAAGAAGAAGCAACCAAAAACAAAGACCATAATTTAGCTAAAAATTACCGAGATCAAATTAATAGAATCAATAATTTAGATATTGTAAATGGACTTGCTAAATATAATGTTATTCCTGGATATGGTTTTCCATTGGATGTAGTACCACTTAAAATATATGACAAAGTAAGAAGAAGATTTAATACAGCTCTTGATTTAAATAGAGACTTGAGCCTAGCGTTATCTGAATATGCACCAGATTCTGAAGTCGTTGTTGACAAAAACAAATACACTTCAAGATATATTATTCTCCCAAGAGAAGGTAGTTTACCTAGATACTTTTACTATAAATGCACTAATGAAGCATGCGGTAAGATTCATGTTGATAGTGTTGAACAACACTATTATAAATGTGCCAATTGTGGTAGTGATACTGAAGATAGAGATTTTATTATTCCAAATCTTGGATTTATTTCAGATGCTAAAAACAAAGAAGATACTATTTTAAAACCAAGAAAAACTTATGCTTCAGAAATTAATTATCTTGGATCATTAGAACCATTTTTAACAGATGTAGTGTTTAATGATATGTTATTGATCCAACAACAAAATGATGACAAATTATTAATAGTTAATGAAAACCCATTCTTCCAATGTCAGACTTGTGGTTATTCAAAACTTGAGAAAAAATGGGCAGATGTAGATGAAGTTACTTTACCACACCAAACGTATAGAGGACATGAATGTAGTGATAAGGTACTTAAGAGAATTACTTTAGGACATATTATTGTTACTGATGTTATTAAAATGAGAATTAATTTACCAATGACTTATGAAGTTGCACTTTCAACTATTTATGCAATGTTAAATGGTATTACAGCTTACTTGCAAATAGATGTTAATGATATTAATGGAATTATTGTAAATGATTTAGATGGCAAATATGCATTTATCTTTTATGATACAACATATGGTGGAGCTGGTAATGTTAAACACTTAACTGATACTAAGGAACTAAGAAAAATGTTGGAATTAGCACTTGATTCAGTAAATGCAGATTGTTGTGATGAAGAAGTATCGTGTACAAGTTGTCTAAGAAATTATAGAAACAGTAGAAATCACAAATATTTAAAAAGAAAGTATGCAAGAGATACATTAAAAACAATCTTAAAGTAATTTATGTAAACATTGAACAACTCAACAGGTAATGAACTTAAAAAAGGAAAACAAGTGTCTTAAAAGTGCTTGATTTTCCCTTGTTTTCCTTTTGAAGTATCAATTATAGTAGTTTTGTGAAAATGCCTTTGGTTGTATCAACTTTCCCTATAAAGTATATAAGAAGTACTCTATTTTACCCTTGATGGATTCATATAGCAGTTATCGTTTTATAGACTTTAAAAATGGCTTCTTTAAGCGATAATACGGCTCCAAACTTATCTTTGATTAGTAAAAAGCCAAAAATAAAGACTAAAATAGAAACTGCTATAGATAAAATTACATATCTAAAGCAGTTTTTTTATGCATTTTATACCATTTCATGGTAGGAAGTCGAACTCTATGAAAATTCCTTATACGGTAAGGAGACGAACTCTTAAATCATAGTTTTTAAAGATATAACCATTTATTTATGGTAAAATAAATGGTAGAGAGACAAAGAGGTTGCAACCAATTATCCTGATTGGACACCTGATGCTATTAAAAAGCGTGGACTTCACCTGATCTCATTTATGGAAGAAAGATGGGGATTTAAGTTTGAAAGTTATGAAGATAAATTAAAGGTTTTAGGTATTGATTTTATGAATGAAGAAAGAGAAAAAAGCCCTGAACTTAGTGGCTCACTACATAATACTAGAAACCGCGATATAATAGATTACTTAAATAATTATAGGCAGGATATGGTTAATCTTTATACAAAATTAATTTCATTCGTTTCATCTAAAATAGAAGGTATAAAAGAAGAATTAAGTGTTAATAAAAAATGGATAGAAGTTAAAAATAAAAATGATAAAACAATCTGCCAAGTGATGTTTTTTAAAAGAAATAGAAGAGTAAAAATTCAGTTAATAATGCCAAAGAATGATGAATTAAAGGAATTTGGAGAATTTGATCAGTACGCTCCAATTTATAATTTTAGATTTTATTTAAAGAGCGATGAAGATATCAAAATATTGGTTGCATTGATTGAAGATGCAAATGCACAAATTAATAATGGTGAGCTAGATTAGGTGATAGATATGTTGGGAGCAATTATTGGAGATATTGTTGGGTCAAGATTTGAATTTAGAAACAATAAGAGTAAAGAATTTGAATTGTTTAATAATAAATGCACATTTACTGATGATACAGTAATGACTCTTGCAATTGCAAAAGCTATATTACATTCAAAAAGTGACTATAGTGATTTAAGCTCTTTATCTATTAAGTATATGCAAGAAGTTGGAAGGAACTATCCTTCGTGTGGGTATGGAGGGTCTTTTGGTCTTTGGGTGTTTTCAAATAATCCAAAACCATATAATAGTTTTGGTAATGGTGCAGCTATGAGAGTAAGCCCTGTTGGATTTGTTGCTAAATCCCTTGATCAAGCGATATCGCTATCAAAAAAAGTAACTGAAGTTACTCATAATCACCCTGAGGGAATTAAGGGTGCTGAGGCAACTGCAGTTGCAATTTATTTAGCTAGAAATGGATACAATATTAATGATATTAAAAATTATATTGATAAACATTATTATAAAATGAATTTCACATTAGATGAAATAAGAGATACTTATAAATTTAATGAAACATGTCAAGATACAGTTCCACAAGCTATTATGGCTTTTTTAGAATCTACTAGTTTTGAAGATGCCATAAGAAATGCGATTTCTATTGGTGGCGATAGTGATACAATAGCTGCTATAACCGGAGGAATAGCAGAAGCTTATTATGGTGTTCCAATTGAAATTAGAGAAAATGCATTAAAATACCTAGATGAAAATCTAAAATCTATTTTATTAGAGTTTGAAAATAACTTCTCTGATTAATGTGTATATTAAAAACTGGAGGGTCCTATGTTCCTCTAAATTCCCTTATTGTTACCTTGGAGGCAAAAATTAACCAGTTAAGCACTGTTACCAACTTTCTGTGGAGTTCCCCCAAAAGGATATAAGAATAACCAAAAGGGATTATGAGGGTAAAAACTAACCAGTTTAACATTTTTATAAAATTTTTAGTCTTACCCATTAGGGTCAATAATGACTCCAAAATTAAAAAAAATCGCCATTAATGGTGGTTTTTTATTAAGTAAATTAATTTTGCCATTCTAATTGAAATTAGAGTGCTTATTAAATCTAAATGTTATAATAAAGTGAAAAGAGGAGAATAAAATGATTTTAGCTGAATTAATTAACTTAATTAAAGATGATGTAAATGTAATTATTAAACTAGTAGAGGAAGACCCTAAAAAGAAGAAAAGTAAAACATCCGTTGTCATAGAAAAAACAAGTGCAGCGAATGCTAAACAACTAAATGAAGAATTAAAAAATAAAAC
>JGI24708J26588_10004075_pt1 | contig 10281 bp, 7 predicted proteins | sample BioPla1DNA2_FD_26588 | JGI IMG/M metagenome (IMG submission 26588) | reverse complement strand
TTAACCTTCCATTTGAGAAGGCAGCAGCCATTGACCTAGCAGGTAGGGATGTATTTGAAGCAGTTAGAATGAGTGTTAATCCAAAAGTTATTGAGACTCCGAAAGTATCCGCAGTTGCTAAGAATGGTATTGAATTACTAGTTAAAGCAAGAGTAACAGTTAGGGCCAACCTTGAAAGACTTGTTGGTGGTGCTGGTGAATCTACTATTCTTGCAAGAATAGGTGAAGGTATCGTTACAACTTGTGGTTCTGCAGAAAAGCATACAGAAGTTTTAGAGAATCCAGATGATATCTCTAAGATAATTTTATCTAAAGGACTTGATGCGGGAACAGCATTTGAGATACTTTCAATTGACATTGCAGATATAGATGTTGGTAGAAATATAGGTGCCAAGTTACAGGCTGACCAAGCTGAAGCAGACAAGAAGATTGCTCAAGCTAAGGCAGAAGAAAGGCGTGCAATGGCTGTCGCAAGAGAGCAAGAGATGCGTGCTGCAGTTGTTGAAGCAGAAGCAGAAGTTCCACTGGCTATGGCCCAAGCCCTACGTGAAGGTAAGATGGGTGTTATGGATTATTATGACCTTCAAAACATTAAGGCAGACACTAAGATGAGAGAAGAAATTGCTAAAGAAGATAATAAGAAATATTAATTTTAGACAAAGAATGTACTAACTAGTACAGGGATTGAGGTGAGTTCAATCAAGTATAGTTCAGACTTACAAAAAGTAATGAAGTTTTTGAAAAGTCTTAATACAGAATATGGTGCTGGTAGTGGATTTCCTACAAATCCCTCTTTTGCTAGTGGCCCTTTTGTGAATACCATATCTAATGATGATGAATTTTTAGATGAAAGAGAACAAGACCAGGGCCATATGGGTGATAATATTTATAGTGATGGATATGAGACTAACAATGAAGAGATTCATATTGATGGATATGAAGCCATGAATGACCCTGAAGGTGAGGACAGTAGATACCAAGAAGGGGATAGGAAGCTTGTACTAGAGGATGACCAAGTTACAACTACTCTTAAGCAAGATATTTCTAGGAAAAGATTAAGAGAGGCTATTATTTGGTCTGAAATCATAGGACCACCAGCATGTAGACGAAGACATATTAAGAGTAATAGATATAGATAGTATTTAATAAGATAATATTCAATAATAATACAAACACTCTGTTGTAAGGTAAGAGACTTAGCTCGTATGTATTAGCCTAATAGGTCTAGTATATGGGGTTAATAAAGCCAATCAATAGGGTGTTTTTTAAACTTTAGGGATGAAATTCTCATAAAATACTGTATAATTATGGTAATGGGATTACTTTAGGAGAAGGAGAGAAAGGTATGAGGGATTACATTGACAAGATTATTAGAAGTAGTAGTGAAGATGGGAGGGAGGAGAGGAAGCTAGATTCCTTTGAAGGAATCAATTTTAGGCTAGATACAAAACATACCACATATATGTTTAGGACTTCAAAGTATGGCCATTTAGAACATGTTTATTATGGGGATTTACTAGCTAAAGAAGATAGCCATGATGTAATGGCGACTAAACATGTTATTCAAATTGGAAGTAGTATCTATTATCATAAGGATGATTTAAGCTACGTTCTAGATAGTAGGTGTCTAGAATGGTCTGATAATGGAAGGGGAGACTTTAGGACTAGCCCTACTGAAATTATTATGCCTGATGGAAGTTTTGTTACTGACTTTGTATATGATAACCATAAATTATATGATGGCTGTATACCTATAGAGACCCTTCCAAGTGCTTATGGGGGAGATAAAACCTTAAGGGTAACTCTAAAGGATAAGGTTTATGAGGTTTACATTGACCTATATTATACAGTTTTTTGGAAGACTGATGTCATTACAAGAAGGGCAGTTGTTAGGAGTGAGGAATCTGACCTAATTACCATAAGGCGAATTATGAGTATGTTAGTTGATATACCTGATGAAGGTTTTAAAATGTATACCTTAGATGGGGGCTGGATAAAGGAAGCCCATTTACATAAGAGGGATGTTAGCTATGGTAGCACAATTAATTCTTCAACGACGGGTTCAAGTAGTAACCGCCACAACCCTGCATTTATGTTAGCAGAAGCAGACGCTAATGAGGATTATGGTAGGGTTTATGCCTTTAATATGGTCTATAGTGGTAACCATTATAGTCTTGTAGAGAAGAATGAAAGGGACCTTGTAAGGGTATGTATGGGGATTAATCCAAACCAGTTTGAATGGAAGCTATCAAAGGGTGAGAAGTTTGAGACTCCAGAATGTGTTTTCACATTCTCTAGTAAGGGCTTTAATGAGTCAAGTTATCATATGCATGAGTTTGTAAATGAACATATAGTAAGGGGAACCTACAAGAAAAAGGACCGTCCCATCCTCCTTAATAACTGGGAGGCCCACTTCTTTGACTTTAATGAAAAGAAGTTACTTAACCTGGCTAGGCAGGCGAAAGACTTAGGGGTAGAACTATTTGTCCTTGATGACGGGTGGTTTGGAGATAGGAATTCTGATAATGCAGGCCTTGGTGATTATAATGTTAACCCTAAAAAGCTTCCTAATGGCCTTAAAGACTTTGCTGATAAGATTAAGAAAATGGGTCTTAAATTTGGTTTGTGGTTTGAGCCAGAAATGGTTAACGAAGATAGTAACCTATATAGAACCCATCCAGAATATGCAGTTAGGGTACCAACAAGAGACCCAGTAAGGGGGAGGAATCAACTGGTCCTAGACCTATGTAAGGCTGAGGTTAGGGACTATATAGTGGACCAGGTAACTAGTATATTAGATAGTGTAGATATATCTTATGTAAAGTGGGATTTTAATAGGCATATAGCAGAGGCCTTCTCCACTGCTACAAGTAGGAGCCAGGGGGAATTCTACCATAGGTATGTTTGTGGCCTTTATGATATTTTAAGGAGGATATTTGAACCAAGACCCCACATCTTATTTGAATCTTGTTCAAGTGGTGGTAATAGGTTTGATTTAGGAATGTTATGTTTTAGTCCACAAATTTGGACTTCGGACGATACAGACCCTATTGAAAGGCTAAAAATCCAACAAGGTCTTTCCTACTTTTATCCCCTATCTACTATGGGAGCCCACGTTTCTCAAGCTCCCCACCAGCAGACTCTTAGGGATACACCCCTAGCTACCCGCTTTAATGTTGCTTGTTTTGGTTGTCTTGGTTATGAACTTGATTTGAAGTACTTTACACCTGAGGAGAAGAAGGATATAAAAGACCAGATTGCCTTTTATAAGAAGTATAGAAGGGTGTTTCAGTATGGAAGGTTTTACAGGATAAAGTCTTATAAGGACAACAAGGTTATATGGCAGGTCCTAAGTAGGGACAAGGAGACTGCTCTTACAGGCTTTTTCCAAACCCTAACTAAGGCTGCAGAAAGTAGTGACAGGCTAAGGGTTGTTGGCCTAAAAGAAGGGGTATACTTTCTTGCTACCAGGCCGCAAAAACTATATATCAAGCGTTTTGGGAATTTAACTAAGCATATACTGCCAGTGGAACTTGATCCTGAAGGGGTGGTACTTCGTACAGCTAATAAACACTTTAGTCTTACTGATTGCATAGAAGAATATATTTGTTCAGATAAGGCACTTAATTTTGGGATTCCACTAAATGACCAGTTTATTGGGACTGGCTATAATGAACATATTAGGGTACTTGGGGATTTTGGCTCTAATATGTATGTAACTAGAAGGTTAAAGTAAGGTTTAATTATTATTGGAGAAAGGTATGGGTTTTAAGTATGGGTAAAAAATCTAATAGAAATCGTTATATGTTTGGACTTGGAACTGTTGGACGTGATATGCAATATTCTCTAGTAAGTATGTTCCTGATGTTTTATTTGACAGATATACTAAACTTGCTAGATTCTACTATGTGGCTAATGACAGGGGCCTTGTTAGTACTACGTACCTTTGATGCCCTTAATGACCCTATAATGGGTTTACTAGTTGATAATACNCATAGTAGGTTTGGTAAATTCAAACCATGGATTGGGATTGGGGGCCTAATTGGTGGTATACTAACTATTTTGATATTTACTGACTTTGGTTTTAGGGGCGGCAAGTATGTAATATCATTTACTATATTATACCTCTTATGGGACTTAACTTATGGGGCTAATGATATTGCATATTGGTCCATGCTTCCGTCTCTTTCAATTAATCCAAGAGAACGTGAGAAGATAGGCTCATTTGCAAGAATATGTGCTAATGTAGGCTTATACATAGTTGTAGTTGCCATAATCCCCTTTACTAACGCCCTTGGGGGTGATGCAAGGGCTTGGCAGATTACATCAATAATAATTGTACTTATCATGCTAGGATTCTTACTATTTACAATTCTTGGGGTTAAGGAGGAGAGCAGGATTAATGTTCAGGATGACTCGACTTCCTTAAAAGAAATGGTCCAGGTCCTTTTTAAGAATGACCAGCTAAAATGGACAGCAATTTCTATGTCGCTATTTACCATTGGTTATGTGACCACTACTGGATTTGGAGTTTACTTCTTTAAATATGCCTACCAGGATGAAGATATGTATTCAGTGTTTGCCTTAATATTAGGAGTAAGCCAACTTATAGCCCTCACTATTTTTCCTAAACTTGCAGAAAAATATAAGAGAAAACAATTATATTCTGCATCAATTATCCTTGTAGTAATTGGTTATATATTTTTCTTCTTTAGCCCAATGAATATATTTTTCTTAGGTTTTGCAGCTATTCTATTATTCGCAGGCCAGGCCTTTATTCAGTTAATGATGCTCATGTTCTTATCTGATACAGTAGAGTATGGCCAGTGGAAGCTAGGAAAGAGAAATGAAAGTATTACCTTTTCTGTCCAACCTCTTATCAATAAAATTGGTGGTGCAATTTCTAGTGGCATAGTTGGTGCTACCCTAATAATTTCAGGGATTAATTCGGCCAAAACACCAGGTGATGTAACTGATGGTGGCCTCCTAATAATGAAGTTATCAATGATGATACTTCCTCTTATCCTTATAGTGATTAGTTATTATATCTACGATAAGAAATACGTAATTAGCGAGGAAATGTATAAGAATATAATTGATGATTTGACTGAACGTGGAGAAATAAAGGAAGGGGCGTGATAGATATGTTAACTAGAGAAAGTAAGGTTAAGGATGTATACGCTAATCCAATTGGTAGGGATATTATAAATAGGCTTCTTTTGCAGATGAATATAAGCAAGAAGTTTATAGATAATCCCCTTGTAGGCAGTCTAAAAATAAAGGTCCTACCTAAACTTACAAGGGGCAGCCTAGATGAAGATGCAGTAGATACCCTTCTTAATCTACTAAATAGTGAGAAGGATACTCCAAGGGATGATAAGAGCCCTATAAAGAAGGCCTGGTGGAAGGAAGCAGTCTTCTATCAAATATATCCAAGGAGCTTTAAAGATAGTAATGGGGACGGAATTGGAGACCTTAAGGGAATTATTAGTAAGCTTGACTACCTTAAAGACTTAGGTATTGATGCAATATGGCTTTCTCCAATCTATGATTCTCCAAATGATGATAACGGCTATGATATTAGGGATTACCAGAAGATTATGGATGAGTTTGGAACAATGGAAGACTTTGATGAACTAATAGACCAGATTCATAAGAGGGGCATGAAACTAATAATGGACCTAGTGGTAAACCACACCTCTGATGAGCATGAATGGTATCAAAAGGCTATAAAGGAGCCAGACTCAAAGTATGGGGATTACTATATATTTAGGGACAAGCCAAACAACTGGACCTCATTTTTCTCAGGTAGTGCTTGGAATTATGTAGAGGAGAGAAACCAATATGCCCTCCACTTATTTTCCAAGAAGCAGATGGACTTAAACTGGGAGAATGAAAATGTCCGCAAGGATATTCACAAGATGGTTAAGTGGTGGTTTGAAAAAGGAGTAGATGGCTTTCGCTTAGACGTGATTAATTACATATCTAAGGTAGAGGGCCTGCCAAGTGGTAATGAGAGTATAGGTAAGTTAATAGGTTATACTGGCATGGAACATTACTATTATGGGCCAAGGCTTCATGAGTTCTTACATGAGTTAAATAGGGAAGCCTTTGCACCTTACGGGGCCTTTTCAGTTGGAGAAACTCCAGGGGTTGGAATGGAAATGAGTAAGCTTCTTACAGCAGACTATAGGAATGAACTAGATATGGTTTTCTCCTTTGACCATCTTGAGAATCCTGGTTATACGAGATTTGATGACTATGTTTATGACCTTAACTACTTGAAGGAAAATCTAATATACTGGATGGAAAACTACGGTAACAGGACCCAGCCATCACTGTTTTTTGAAAACCATGATAATCCAAGAATGGTTTCTAAGGTTAATCCTAGCCTAGAGTATAGGGACCAGGTGGCAAAGCTTCTAGCAACTATTTTACTAACCTTAAGGGGAACACCTTTTATATATCAAGGCCAGGAACTTGGAATGGTTAATCAAAACTTCAAGTCAATAAGTGACCTAAGAGATGTTGAGTCCTTAAACCTTTATAAGGACCTAACTGGTAAGGCAAATGACCTTGTTATCAAGGGGGAAGATGGGCCTAAAAATGTATTATCTAAAAAGGAAGCCTTTAAAAAGGTTCTTGCTGGAACAAGGGACCATGCTAGAACTCCTATGCAGTGGTCTGATGATGAGTATGGAGGATTTTCAAGTCATGAACCTTGGATTCCAATGGATAGGGACTACAAGAAGTGTAATGTGGTAGCAGCCCGGAAAGACAAGAGGTCAGTCCTTAATTATTACAGAAAGCTAATCGCCATTAGAAGGAGATATCCAGTAATATATTACGGCAAGGTCTACATAACTAATAAAAAGGTAAAAAACCTTTTTACCTATTATCGTAAGAACAAGGCAAATGTTTTATATGTTGAGATGAACTTATCAGAAAAGGTAATTAAGAGAAGGGACTTTCCAGATGGACAAAGGTTAATTTCTAACTATGAGGACCTCTCCCCTAAATATCTAAGGCCCTATGAAGCAGTAGTGTGGAAGGTTAAGTAGGGTTAATAGGGGTAGATAAAAAGGGAAACATATGGCTTTTTAATTTGTAACAGGTGACTAGTGATGGATTTTAGGTTATACTTACCCTTACAAGAAGATATGTTTTGTTTAAAGGAGGAGCCATGATTAAGTCAGATTTTCACACCCATACATCCTTTTCAGGGGACTGTGAAACACCAATGGAAGATCAAATTAATAAGGCCATAGAGCTTGGGCTAGAACATTTTTGCATCACTGACCATCTAGACCTTGACTATCCAGAAAGGTATGGCTATTTTGATTTGGATGTAGGGCCATATGTAGATAGAGTTTTAGAAATGAAGGATAGATATAAGGATAAAATAAATATATATCTAGGGATTGAATTTGGCCTTGTACCTGAGGAAGGGGTTTCTAAAAGGTATGAAGACCTAGCAAACAATCATCCCTTTGATTTTATTCTAGGTTCTATCCATACAATTAATTGGAAGGACCCATATTTTCCAGACTACTGGGAAGGAAAGACAAGGCATGAGGGAATGGTTGAGTATTTTGATACCATTTTAGCAAGTATAAGAATGTATAATAATTATGATAGCCTAGGCCACTTAGACTATATAATTAGATATACAGATATACCAGCTGACCCTGGAAGAAATAAGGAGCTCCTTTTTGATAACTTTGAATATAAGGAGTATAGTGAAGTCTTAGATGAGATACTAAGGCATCTTATTAGGAAGGACAAGGCCTTAGAGGTTAATACAGCTGGTTATAAGTACGGACTAGGCTCTACCCATCCTGGTTATTCTGTATTAAAGCGTTATAAGGAACTAGGTGGAAAGCTAATTAGCATAGGGTCTGATGGCCATAAGCCAGAACACTTAGCTTATGACTTTGATAAGACCCATGACCTACTTTTGGCTACTGGTTATGATGCTTATGTAATCTATAAGAATAGAGACTATGAGTTTGTAAAATTATAAGAAGTGTAAAGGGAGGCATTCTTACTAAGGATGCCTCCCTTTTTAAGAAGGTAAAACAAAATAAATCCACATAAAACAACAACAATCCATTGACTTGTAGTGCATGTTGTAATAAAATATAGAAAAATACGTAAAATATTAATGTAAAACAAACGAAAACAACAAAAAACTATATAAGTAATGAAGGGAAGTGTTAGTATGTTAAAAGGAATACCAAACATTATTTCACCAGAATTATTAAAAGTACTAGCGGAGATGGGTCATGGAGATACCCTTGTTATTGCAGATGGGAATTTTCCAGCAGAATCTATGGGGAAAGATTCAAAGGTTATTAGACTTGATGGCCATGGGGTGCCAGAAGTATTAGATGCTATATTAAAGCTTATACCACTTGATACTTATGTTGACCATCCAGTTAAGCTTATGGAAGTTGTGCCTGGAGATGATGTAGAAACTCCAATTTGGGATACATATAAAGAAATTATTAGTAGGTATGACGATAGAAAAGATGCTGTAGTTGGCCATGTTGAACGCTTTAAGTTTTATGATGAGTCAAAGAAGGCATATGCTATTATAGCTACTGGGGAAACAGCTATTTATGCCAATGTATTGTTACAAAAAGGTGTAGTTATTAACGATTAATTGTAAGGAGTAGGGTTAAATGGCTAATGTAAAAAGAGTATTAGCATTTGATTTTGGGGCCTCAAGTGGTAGGGCTATGATTGGGGCTTTTGACGGAGATAAGATTGAANTAACAGAGATACATAGATTCTCGAATGATCCAGTTATAGTTGGGGACACAATGTACTGGGATACATTAAGATTATTTCATGAAATTAAGCAAGGGATATTAAAGGCTAAACATGCTGGTGGCTTCGATAGCCTTGCTATTGATACCTGGGGTGTGGACTTTGGTTTAATCGATGAGTTTGGTAAGTTAGTTGAAAATCCTATTCATTATCGTGACAAAAGAACTGAAGGTATGATAGAAGAAGCATTTAAGCTTATACCTAGGGATGACTTCTACAAAGAAACTGGTATTCAATTTATGGAACTTAATACAGTTTTTCAACTTCTATCCCTAATAAAAGAAAGGCCACATATTATTGAGAGGGCAGATAAGCTGCTCCTAACACCAGACTTATTTAATTATTTTCTAACTGGTAAGAAAAAAAGTGAATACTCTATTGCATCAACTACACAGATTCTTAATGGAAAGACTAGAACATGGTCGAAAAAGGTAATGTATACCCTTGGTATTCCAGAAAGACTTTTCACAGAAATTGTCCCTTCAGGAACAGTAATAGGTAAGTTAAGTGATGAAATCTGTGAAGAATTAGATATTGAACCAGTTGATGTTATTGCTGTTGCTTCACATGATACTCAAAGTGCCTTACTTTCGGTACCTACTAGTGAAGATGATTTTATATTTATAAGTTCTGGAACATGGTCCCTTTTTGGAACCGAAACTGATGAACCAATAATTAATGAAACATCTTTCAAATATAACTTTACTAACGAAGGTGGATATAAGTATAAGACTTCCTTCTTAAAGAATATTATTGGTCTATGGTTAATTCAAGAAAGCCGTAGGCAGTGGATTAGGGAAGGAGAAGAATATGGTTTTGGCGAATTAGAAGATATGGCTAGGAAGGCGAAACCATTTAAGTGCTTTATTGACCCTGATGCCCCTGAATTTGTTCCGGCTGGTAATATTCCAGAGCGTATCCAGGAATACTGCAGAAGAACTAATCAAGAGGTGCCTGAAACTAAGGGAGAAATTGTACGTTGTATTAATGAATCTCTTGCCCTTAAGTACCGCTATACATATGAGCAGATAAAGGAATGTACTAAGAAAGACTATAATGCAATTCACATGGTTGGTGGAGGAATTAAGAGTAAGTTGCTTTGCCAATTTACAGCAGATTCTTGTAATTGTAGAGTTATAGCTGGTCCAGTTGAGGCTACTGTAATGGGTAATATAGCCCTTCAATTAATGGTAAGTGGAGAAATTAAAGACCTAAAACATGCAAGAGAAGTAATTGCTAAATCTCCTGATATTGTGATATATGAAACTAACCACAGTAAAGAGTGGGAAGATGCTTATAAGAGATATGTAGAACTACTTAATGCTTAGGTGTAATTATAGAGTATAAGGTAATAAATAAAATAAAAATTATTATTAAAATTATAGTCAGAAGTAGGGTAAAGACTTATAAACCTACACTATAAACCTACAAGGCCCTAGATTTTCTTTT
>JGI24708J26588_10004073_pt1 | contig 10283 bp, 10 predicted proteins | sample BioPla1DNA2_FD_26588 | JGI IMG/M metagenome (IMG submission 26588) | reverse complement strand
GGGGGGTTATTAAGGATAAATTATATAATGATCTAATGGCAAAAATCGATACTAACCCTTTTGTAACCTGTGTTTATGAGGTAACAAATAAGGATTTAGCATCGACTTATTACAAGGCTCACCTTGGTAAAGCAGAGAAGATTCAGTTTTTCTTCGCATCTAGGCAACATAATAGAACAATTATAACAGCTTATGTATATGGCCATATTGAAAAAGATATGATTGCCCAGGTCACAAATGATATAGAAATGCTAGGCATTAACATTAAACAACTAGTAACTGTTAAGCAGTGGTATATATTTCCCCACCTAAAACCCCACAATCTAACTTCAAATTTCTATGTGGATATAGCTAAGAGGCAAAGGGAAAGTAATATATGTTTAATTGGTTCACTAGTTTCTAAACCATCCCTTGATAACCTATATCTATCTGTTAAAAACTCTATAGATGAGATTTTCCCTACAGATTAACTTCTAATAATAGGGGAGTATGATCCTGCCTTGGCCCTGAATCGACCATTTCAGACCTTATAATATTATCCGCAATTCTGTCACTTACTAACCAGTAGTCAATTCTCCAACCTGAGTTATTGATTTTACTTGTTCTAGCACGCTGGGCCCACCAGCTATACACACCTGTTACATCTCCATGAATATGGCGGAATGTATCTGTGAATCCCTTATCTAAAAGATTTGTAAAGCCCTGGCGTTCCTCATCTGTAAATCCAGCTGACTGGCGGTTATTATTAGGATGGGCAAGGTCTATCTCCTTATGGGCTACATTATAATCTCCTGCTGCAATAACGTATTTATCTTCATCAAGACTGGACAGATAATCTGCATACTTCCTNTCCCATACCTGCCTATCCTCTAGCCGGCTTAGTCCATCTCCTGCATTAGGTGTGTATACTTGTGTTAAATAAAAATCATCAAATTCAAGTGTTATAATCCTTCCCTCAAGATCCATTGTACCTGGCGCACCAATTTCNGGGAAAGTCACAAGCGGTTTTAAATTCTTCTTATATAAAAACATTGTACCTGCGTATCCCTTNCGNGCAGGTTCTTCTGAGCTTCTCCATACAATATCATAATCTGGAAATCTATCATCTAAAATTTCTAGATGTTTCTTAGTTGGTCCCTTAGCTGATAGCTTTGTTTCTTGTAAACCAATAATATCTGGGTCAATCTCTATAATTGTATCTAGCACCTTCCTAGATAATACAGCCCTAGCTGAATCAGCTGTTAGAGCTGCATTTAACGAATCAATATTCCATGAAATAAATTTCATATCTTCCTCCTTGCTATCTATTTGCCATCCAATTAACGTGAATTTTTTATCCTCACTCTTTTCTTCATGGAGCTTACTAAAAATCCTCCTTGAAAACGTCTAGGCTCATATGAAACAATAAATGCCTTAGGTTCATAAACTTCTATAAGCTTTAGTAACTCTTCTTCTCTATTTCGTTTAGTTAGGATATCCAGGCGGTATCTCTTGCTATCCCTACCTTCTCCTTCATAAACAGTTACCCCAAAGCCCTCATCTCTTAAGGTGTTTATTAATTCCGTATTCTTCTGAACCAAATTAACAACAAAACTATTGTAACCTATAGCTAGTTTGTTTTCGATAGCCCCTCCAATTAAAATCCCTATACCATAACCTATTGCATATACGACTAAAGCTACTGGCCCTTTATCCCCACTAAATACTATGGATAAACCAAATACATAGATTAGGGACTCAGCAAACCCTAGCACAGATGCTATAGGAGTCATATTCTTAACTAGAAATATGGTCCTCATAGTTGATAAGGGTACATAAACTAATTGTAATGCTAAAATTAATATAATGTCTCTCACTTAATTATCCCTCCACTTTGTTTTAATGCTACACAGTCTTAGTATAACATTGATTGCAAATGAAAAAAAGTATAGTATAATTCTCTATCTTGCTATTCTAGTAATAAAATGTGGTAAGAAACTTATTAAACTTAATACTACTGTGATAACTATTACTACCAATAAGGCCTCCATAGCTAAATTATCTATAATAAGGCCTCCTAGAAATGCTGAGATTATATGTGCTATACTACCTGAACTTACAGTTATAACAGATAAGCCTATTGTATACGATTTGAAAGGCAATATCCTCTTAACATAGGCAACTATTATAGATAAATACATTGCATAAGTCATGGAAGTAAGCACCCTGCCAAGTGCGAACTGCCTAATTGTACTAGCACTGCTACTATAATATCCTCCAACTGCAAAGGTAATTATAGCAAGCAAATATAGATATTTAGGATGTATATCTTCCTCTAAGTAAGATATTAAAATAAAAACGACAAGCTCCATTACACCACACAGAAAAACTATAATTCCAAGACTTTCACTTCCACCACCTAGTTCTTCAATTAGTATACCAGAATATATGCTAATTATTTTAACTCCAATATTTAAAAAAATAACACTTATTAATAAAGATCTGTATAATCTATTGTTCAGTAAGTCTTTTAAGTTTGTTCCCATGCTAGGTCTTTTCTCAACATCTTCTTTTAACTCTATTGGTGGCAACATAGTAGATGCAATTGCAGCAATTATTAGGAGTGCCCCGTGAGAAATGAACATAGCACCATATCCAAACCATGCTACCATATATCCTATTAGTAAGGCCCCTAAACCTTCACCTAAAGAGCCTATGCCACGACTTAATCCGTAACTTATTTTTTCATCCTCTTTTTGACAAATCAATGTAAATGCATCAATTGGTGCAACGAATTGCCTAACAAACACTGATTGTATAACAACAGCAATCATTCCTATTATACTATAACTAATTGTTAGAGGAACTAGTATACTTGTAAAGGCTGCCATTAATAAGCCTACAACCAAAAATCTTTTTGAACCAATTTTCCTATCTATAATATGTGCCACTGCTGGACCAACTATTAACATAACTATAGCAGTTATCATCTGACTTAACCCACAGTAAAAAGCCGAATATCCGTAAGATCTCATGTAGATTATTATAAAACTAAAATAAATAGAAAAAGAGGCTAAGTAACAAAACTGTACTACACTTAATATAGCATTGTTTTTAGATCTAATATTTTTCATAAATACCCCCGTTTAATAAAATCCTGGATAAATAAGTTCTTGTGCTAAAAAATGTAATCCTTCTAGATAGTGTCTTTCATATTTAGCCGAAATGATTATTTTAGGAACCTCTTTCCTAGGCAAATAATCATAGCAAGCTTCCTCTATTTCCTTTGGGCTGGGAAATAACTTGTTTTCATAAAGTACCATCCTTGAAGGATTAATTATAACAGCAACTACTGTCACTAGCCTTGCTAAGTAATCCAGTACATTATCTTTTGTTAGGCCTTTTAAAGCCATATCTTGCAAATTATTTTCATTGTACATAGGTAAAAAACCCACTTCACCTGCAAATTCTCTATCCCCTCTTACAACTTTGCCATTCACAATTATGCCACATCCAGGCCCATTATGTCCTAGATAAATAGTAGCAAACTGACTATCTTCTTGCCTTTCTTCCTTATAGCAGCCAAGCGTTACGGCCTTCATGTCATTTTCTACAATAACATGCCTTTTATATTTTCCCTCTATATAATTTTTAAGTTCAAATCCCTGCAAGTCATTATAGCAATCAATATAGGTAATAATCCCATCTTTAACACTGCCAGGCACACCAATAGCAATAGCCTTAATTTGACTATACTTCTTTAAAAGAGATTCTATTAATTCATCCAGGTCTTCTATAGAAAAATCACAACCCCCATCCTTGATACCTTTTATAACAACCTCCCCGAATACATTTTTAATATTATAAATTATTTTTTCCTTGCTTATAAACATACTTAGAGTATAGGCATAATCTGAATTTAGTTTATAAGCCCTAGCCCTTCTTCCCCCTGTTGAGCTTTGTAAACCTAGATCTATAACCTCCCCCTCTATAACCAGCTCTTCTATGATTTTATTTACAGTTGGAAAACTCAACTCAGTAAGCTCTACTAGTTGGGTTTTGCTTAAAATTATATTGTCCAACATATGTTTTCTAATCAAATTCGTATTAATCTGTTTTATTATCCTTGAGTCTTCTATAAGCAACTTATTAAACCCCCTTTATTAAGTTGCTTTCATCGTATATCATAAGTATGAGTAAGTCAATATGTAGATTAAACTTTTCCAATTATAAAATATAGTAAAGTAAATTCAAAATATAAATATCTATTATATGTAGAAATGTAAAATTAAATACAACTAGGACACAAGAAGGGTTTTGAATACATAATGCATTCAAAACCCTTTTGTTAAAGCTTATTTTGTCTTTCTTCTATTTTGTTTATCTGATCTAGTACTATTATCAGTTTCCTTATCAGCATGCTCTTTTGATTCATTCTTAATAATAACCTTTTGTAAATAAACTAAACAATTAGCTCCGTTCATAACATCCACCCCTTACTAATTGCTCCTTGTACTTTATTGCCTTTTGTTACAATATTTTGTACTATCTTAATTATACACAATTATTATAAAAAGTTCAAGTCCTACACACAATTAGTAATTAAGACCTAGCTTAATAACCCTTTTAGCTGCCCCTCTATATATGTTAGCAGCTTTTTGATTATTATTGTATGATTTAGGACTTGTTCTTCCCGTTACTAGGGCACCTATATTGTTCCTATTTACATAATAAAATCCTGTTATTATAGTAGAATGTCTCCATACCTGACCATTGTGAAATTGCAAAATATCTCCTATCTCATAAGGTTTTTCTTCATTTTTATTAAAAACATCATAAGGAATCCCCCTGCCCGAGGGACCCTTAATATCATTGTTAATTAAAAAGTCATATAAGTTAATAACTCCAGACCAGGAGTAACTTCTATTGCTTAAGTCCCAGTAGTACCAGCCTGTTGCTGGATTACCAGTATCATATACAGTAGCCCCACCTGCTAGCAAAGCATGGGAAACAAAATTAGTACAATCATAGTTGCCGGGAATTTGAGAAAAATCATAGTAGGGTACTATACCATTACCACTTTCTGGCTTTCTTTTATTAAAGTTATTTCTTGCATAGCTTACTATTGATGTTCTATCTAGCTCTGTAGATCTTGGCTCCATAGTTACCTCCATAATATATGATTATCCTGTTTAAATCCAAAAGTTTACCAGATATTATATATTATGCAATAGTTATGATACAGTTACTCCGCCTTAATATCCTCTATGCCCATAGGTTTATAGTAATAATAACCCTGGACTTGGTAGCAACCCTCCTCTTTAAGGAATTCTAATTGTTCTTTTGTCTCCACTCCCTCAGCTAGTACATGGATTCCCAAGCCTTTAGATAAAGAAATGATAGACCTTACAATAGCTTTATCTTTGCCATCACTATTAGTAATCCCATGGATAAACTCCATATCAATCTTTATAAGATCTATAGGGAATTTACGTATCCTATTTAGGGATGAATACTCCTTCCCATAATCATCAATTGCTATAGAAAATCCTATGTCCTTTAATATATCCAATATTTCTCTAATTTTACTCTCATCAACATAAACTAGGCTTTCTGTAATTTCTATTTCGATATTTTTAGCCTCTACTTTTGTTTCCTCTAATATACTTATAAGATTTTTTATATTATTTTTATTTATTAATTGTTCTAATGAGAAATTAATAGCTAGTTTTATATTGTTTTTATATATATTTGTTAATTCCTTGTAATCTTTACAAGCATTTTTAAAAACCCACAAGCCTATTGAATTCATAAGTCCTGCCTTTGTTGCTAATGGAATAAATTCGCCCGGGGATACAAGGCCATATTTACTATTGTCCCACCTTAACAAAGCTTCCACTCCAATTATTTCACCTGTTGTTAGGTTTACTTGTGGTTGGTAGTGCAAATAAAACTCATCCTCTTCTATCGCACTATGTAAATAATTAATTAATTCAGTTTTTCTATAGGTATCTGTCTTCATTTTTGGATTAAAAAATACATATTGATTCTTCCCATTCTTTTTAGCTTCATACATAGATATATCNGCATTTTTAATTATATCTGTTTTACATTCACCGTCTNTTGGGTACATGGCAATACCGACACTACCAGATATATAAAAATCTAGGCCATCTATTTTTAATGGCTTTTTAAACTCATTTAATATTGTTAGCACATCTTTTTCTATATCTGATATATTTTCAAGGTTTCTGCGTAAAATAATAAATTCATCCCCGCCAAATCTTGCAACCGTGTAATTATCATCCAAGCTTGATATTAAACGGTTAGATATAGTAATAAGTACATCATCTCCCGCCGAATGACCTAAGGTATCATTAATTCTCTTAAAAGAATCTAAGTCTGCAAATATAACGCCTAGCTTAGTGTTGTGTAATTTAGCATCATTTATAGCCCTATCAAGCTCTTTTATAAAGGCATATCTATTAGGTAGACCTGTCAAACTGTCTATATGCGCCTGTTTATATAAGTTTTCCTGTGATTTTTCTAGCTCACTTTTTTGATTATTAATATGCTCTGCATAATCAGATACTTGTTTTTTATATTGACTAATCAGGCTTATAATTATTAAAGTGGATATGTTGCTTATAACCCCTGGCATGGCATCCGTTGATCCTGATTTTCTCATATATAAAATTGTTGTTAAAATATTAATGATATTTAGTAATACTGCATTAAAGTAGCCTTCTTTACCTAAACTAAAAACTATGTAAATGGACAGTAACATTTGCAACTGGGTAATAATTCCCCTTATTGAATAAGTATCTAATATAAGGTAAGCATATGCTTTCCCTTCTCTTATAGTGTTAGAATATCCCCTAAGTATATGTATTAATCCCAAATATAATATTATAAATATAATTAACGTAATCTTGCTTTTTTTCCTAGTAGGTTCTTTATTAATTTTTTTGATTGAAATTGTAAACACCTCCTCAAAATAATTATACATCCATTATAACATTTCCTTACTAGAATTTTAATATAATTATTTTTGGATATTATAGTAGTTTCTAATAGAAAACAAGATATTTATAAAACAAATAAGTTATAGTATAATTACTACGAGTAATATAAGATATATAGAACTATAATGATTAGTAACAATGGAGGAATTAATATGAGTGTAATTGACTTAATACCATCACTTTATCATATGTGTATTAAAGACAGAGAAGGAAAAGAGCAAATATTTATGGAAGGTGATATTACCCCCGGCTCTACTAAACAACGATTAGATTTATTTGAGGATGAAGGTGCTTTTTATAATTGGGTAAAAAAAGAACGGGAGATCCTAGCCCTCGGTGAGTTTTGGGGAAGCCATGAAATCTACGGAAGGCTGTATCCCAAAAAAATATTTATAACGGAACTTTCAGACCTAATGGAAAAAAATGAAGATATAGATAGCATTACAGTTATAGACAAAAACGGATTTAGGCGGCTATATTTTAGAAATGACTTTGAGTATGGTTATGATACCTTTCCTGCAAGTAATCAGGTGTTACATCCAAGGGAACCTATCTACATAATTAATAGGCAAAGGAAGTTAGATGGGCAAATAATTTTACAAAAAGAGTCTTACTTTGTTACCTATCCTGTAATAGCTACGCCACTTTTTTCAGCAGGAATCATAGAGTGGGCAGATGATCTTATAAGTAGAAAACTTAATCAAGGCTACTACATAGAACAAACTACCCTTTATGATGTATACATGAGAGCAGAATTAGAATCAAAAGATCCAGGCTTCTTTATTCTTTCATGTGAAGAGGCACCACATTATATACTACGAAAATCTGATTTGAAAAGAATAATTGATGGACCACTAGATTACAAATAATAGTTTTGGTCTAATGGTAAATTCAAGCTCCATTGCTTCACTTGTTGGTATCGTATACTCTTATATGTGCATGTATTCATCTATAGTATATAACATGCCCATTTCCCCCTCAACATTGCTAACTATTAACTAGTTTATATTTTTTAAAAGTGCTATAATAAAATAAATACATTACTAGGGGGTATATATGACTAACCATACAATTATCCAAGAAATAGAGGCTTCAGGCCGGCTACCTCAAATACCTGAACACTTTGGCACCATTTTTAAAATGTTGTTTGATCCATATAAACATGATCTATCTGAGTACGAAGAACAGTTTTCTAACTTCCCTCAACTTGAAGAAAACCTTCTAAAGGTTTTAAATGAAGTTTTAAATCCCAAAAATAAAATAAGGACAGCCAAAGATGCTCTTAATTATTTGGGAGTTAAAAACACCAAAATCATAAGTATTTCCTACATAACAAAATTATTATTAGCCCAAAAAAAGCCAGGTACCCATCTTTTTGATAGTGATAAGTACTGGAAACATTGTGTTGGAACAGCAATTTCCGCTTATTTAATTGCAGAAGAAACCAAACTAGCCGCTGATGATAGGATGTTTATTCACGGACTAATACATGATATAGGTGTAACCGTCTTGGAAATATGCCTACCGGATCTTTTAGAAAAAATCCAAGAACTTGTCCTTAAAGGAGTACATCAGATTGCAGCAGAAAAATTAGTTTTAGGTGGCTTGACCCATGGAATGATTGGGATGTGGCTCTGTGAAAAATGGGAACTACCAGGCGAAATACAGACGGTAGTTGGGTACCACCATAGGCCACTACTAACTCAGGAATATATTATAGAAACAAAGATTATGCATTTAGCTGATTCTATTAGTACTAGCTATTATGAAAGTCTAATAGGCTGTGACTCTACCTTTGTATACGCAGAAATGATCATGGAAGATTTAGATGTGGATAAAAAGTTTGTGGATGAATTATTAGATAAACTTCCTAAGGAAGTTCAAAGGCTTAACCGTATTTTAGTCATTTAACTTTGAAGTTTGAAACTAATAGTAGTATTATCATACCTTAAATCTATTAGTTTCACTCCAAATTATGCTCAAATAAACTGTATAGTTCATACTTTCCAGCGTTATAATTAAGCTCACTAAACTGTTTATTAAATACAGGCTTCATAAAATTTAACAAGTCTACAACTACATATTTATCATTAATTTTAACTATATTACAGATATGAACTTGATTACTAAGCAATACTTGTAGACCTGTAGATTCTATTCCTACTTCATTGAGTAAGAGGTTGTATGCAGATGTAAATCCACCACAAGATGCTTTTTCTTCTACAAGGGCCCCATAGGCTTTCATGGATAAAAATTCCTTTTTATCCGTCTCTTTGGCATTCCTCTTACTATGCTTTTTTATAAACTCTGTATCTATTTCTGTTATTGCTTGCAATTGATTTTTCAAGTATTTCTCTGCACTAATAATATTTTCTCCAATTATAACCTTTTGCGTAATTTCTTTTACCTTTTCATCTAATTGACTAATAGCTTCTTCTATTTCTTCTTTTGAATCCCAAATATATTCTATCTTTATTTTATTAGTCTTCTCAGACTTTTTACACATATCTATTAAATCATTATCATAAGGGTTTATAGCCCCTCCTAGTTTTATTTCCTCAATCTCATATATATAGAACAAATCTGGCCTATCTATATTAATTGCTTCAGTAAGCCTGATTAATTCATAATCAGAAATGCCTTCTTCTAGGATTATATCTTCTGTGCTTATTTGCTCCGCTCTTTCAATTATTTTTTCATAAGCTTTAAGTTCTCTCTCTGTTAATTGATCCTCATAATAAGTCATTTCTATTTTTTTATTTGTTACAGTTTCCTTTGTTGTAAGCTGATTACCTGAATTGCCACAAGCTGTTAAGCAAATGCTAATAAATAATATAATATATATCTTTTTCCCCATATAACCACCCCTACTAAATATGAACCAATCAAACACTCCCTGTTTTTTAACTATTTAGTCTATTGTACCACATAAAACATGAAAAAGGTTAAAATTATATCTCACTATTATACTTTCTTACTTTTTACTATTCTTAGGATTTATTTTTTTATTGTAAAGCCCATAAAAACTATATATAATCTGGAAATGCTCAATCTGTAGTGCTCTCTTCCACAAGTAGTACTACCGTCTCAACATGGGACGAGTTGATAGAATTGATGTATTTGCGATTTTTAATGAAATAGTCGTATGCGGGAACATATCGACTATTTCGTACGTTCGTGGGAACATATCCACCAATCGTACCGTTTACAAAAAGGGCACTCTTGCTAGGAGTGCCCTCAATCATAAAAATCGGTGTAATTAATAGTCTTTTTTCTTTA
>JGI24708J26588_10004069_pt1 | contig 10288 bp, 8 predicted proteins | sample BioPla1DNA2_FD_26588 | JGI IMG/M metagenome (IMG submission 26588) | reverse complement strand
AGTCGTCCTGAGACGGACAGTATAAACGGTGCTCACGAAGGATCTCATCCTTCAGGGATCCTTCGCGGGTCAAACTTATTCTGCACGTCTCAGGATGACAAAAATGTGGGAAAGGTGCTTTTTCATACAGCCTGGGATGATATTTGGATTTATTTGCTGACTTCCTTATAGTTTTTTATAAATTCATACATACAGTGAATAAATTCACCTCTTTTGAGATTTGTATCGGGTACAAATTCAGTTTCAATATTTTTGTCACAGAATATATTATAATATTTTGCTAAAGCCACATAACCGACATTTTCCGCCTCTATCGCTTCCTTGTCAACATATGGCGATTTAAAAATATCAGAATACTTGGCTAATTCTTTTTGTTTCATTGCATTTATAATCCATTTCGTCAATTCAATTTTGCTTATTTTTTCATCAGGTTTAAAATATCCTCCTTTTTCAATGATGCCCGATTCTACCCCGGCCTCAATGTATTTATAATAGGGATCATCTTTTGAAATGTCCTTGAAATAATCTTTATTAGACTCCCTATAATACCTATCTACGTTGTAAGCCTTATTAGTCCAACCTATTTCTACTACCCATTTTAGTGCATCCTTACGTAATAAAACCTCGTTCGGTTTGAAAAATTCATCTTTTACCTTTAGCACTCCCATTTTGTCCATGAATAAAATATCTTTTTCGTATTCATGACCTTTTATGTCCTTGAATTGGATTAACTCTTTTTTCTTCTCCACGAATTCTTCCCCGGAATAATCTAGAAACTTACCGGTTGCTCCGTCGATGTAAATAAAGTCGAAATTTTTTATTGAATACACGGGCAATAATTCTTTTATGGGAAGTTCCAAGCCCTCTTTCTTATATTTGTCTAAATCTTTTAACTGCACCAAATATTTTTCAAAACCTACCTTATCATAAAGGATCTTATGTGCATCCTTAATGTTTAACATGGATTTCGGTTTTTGTGCCTCCACCTTATACCATCTATAGTTTAAGTGAATGATTTCTTTTGTATTTTTATCTATATCCATTCTTATATGGTTATCCTCAAAAGGAATTTTGTCTATATACCTGGGGCTTGATATGCTGATTCTGTTTTCATCCTTAACTACATTTTGATCTATTTCCAATTGCAGCTGTTCCCTGATTCCGGGAAACATTTTTTGAACTTTTTCTTCTACAAAATCTGTACAATCCTTGGCTATTTTTTTAAACCCCCCAGTATCTTCAGGGTCTCCTGTCTTTGCAATCGGTCTGTATTCATTTTTACTGTATGAAATCTCTAATACCTTACCGTCCTCGGCATTTACTGCAGCGTTAATGTATTTGCTCCCCTCTTTAGAATACCAATATAAAACCCAGAATTTGCCTTTAGCTTCAGCATAATAATTTGTATAGCTGGTATTGTTCAGTTTAACATCATCCAAGTCCACATTACCTTTGAGTATATCTATAATTGCCTTCTCCGCCTTTTCCTTGGAAATAACCCCCTCTTCCGGTATTGTTTCTACCCCGGCGTCCAGTGAAGCCATTTCCTTCATCCTCATACCTTCATTACCACCGGCACCGCCCGCAGGCCCAAAATAATTCCAATTGTACAGTTCATCACGGGATAATAGTCTCCCTGTGACAGCATCTATTTTATCGCTTTCTTTCGGTGCATAAATGTACACAGGGGTTAAAACTATATTCTTGCTGTCCTCGGAGTTATATTTATTTAGTCTTACATATTTAAGTTCCAATCTATCGTCCTTCTCAAATAATTCCCTGGCTTTTTGTTCGCTTAAAAGTTGTTTGTTCCCCTCATAACCTGCTTCATCCCATTTCATTTCATAGGATACTACTTCTCCGTTTACGCCGGATACATTAATTACAAAATAGTTATTTGGGAAAAATTCTCCTTTCAACTTTCTGACAAACATGAAGTAATAATTATCTGATCCTTGTGCATCATTATATAAATGATATGGAATAAATGTAGGTGCTTCAACGGTAACTTCTTCTGTTTCCTTAAATCTTTCTTTTTCCAAGGACTTAATAAAATCCATAGCAATTTCTTTGGCCTCTTCTTGGGGCAATGTTATAGCGCCCCCATAGTCCTTACTATCCCATCTGTTAAAAGAAATTATTTCCCCGGTGTCAGCAGCCATAGTAATAGAAATACTTTTGTTTTCTTTTTCAAAGCTTAAATTCCAAAATTGTTTTTGTTGTATGTCCCTTGTGTATAGATCGCTGTATTGAAGTTTGTAGTCTTCCTTAATATGTAGCCTTCCCCTCGCCAGTTTTTCCACCTGTAATTTAGTTAAAATTGAAGATTTTGTCTGTCCATGTCCAATCGGTGTTATTATTCCAAGAAACAATGTCAATATAATGCCGGTAATAATTGTTTTCCTTAACATTTTAAAATCCCCCCATATTTTTTATCAATTTTCCTAGCAGAATATCCCCACTTCAAAACCCTTAAGGTTTAAGTGGCGGGTGGTTGACTCCCGATATCCTATATGTATATGTATGTCCATAATTTTAGACGTAAAACAGGAAAAAAAGGTTCCGGGACAGCAAATAAAACGTCAGAGGTGGCAAAAGCGTGACAAACAAAGCGTCCCCTTGACACATTCCTTGACACATTGCCAATAATAAAAAAGCAACTTCAGCGCAAAGTTGCTTTTTTATTCCCCAAGGTAGGCTTTTTTTACTTCTTCGTTACGTAAAAGGTTTTCCGCAGTATCTTCGAGTACTATATCCCCTGTTTCAATAACAAAACCCTTGCTGGCTATGGATAGGGCCATCCTGGCGTTTTGCTCCACCAANAAGATAGTGGTTCCGGTTCGATTTATTTCTAGTATGATATTAAAGATATTTGCCACGATTTTCGGTGCAAGGCCCATAGACGGTTCATCTAAAAGTAACAACTTGGGCCTGGCCATCAATGCTCTACCTATTGCCAGCATCTGCTGTTCACCGCCGGAGAGAGTACCGGCAGTTTGTTTTCTACGGTCCTTAAGAATAGGGAACAGATCAAAAATCTTTTCCAGATCACTCTTAACCTCTGAACGGTTTTTATTAAGATATGCACCCAATTGCAGGTTTTCCAACACCGACATCCGGGGGAAAACCCTGCGCCCCTCGGGCACCATAACCATACCTGCTCCAACGATATCCGAGGTGGGTTTATTTGTAATGTCTTCATCTAAAAAATGAATTTTCCCGGAAGTAGCAGATACTAAACCACAAATAGTTTTTAACGTGGTAGTTTTTCCGGCACCATTCCCCCCTATAATTGTCACGATTTCCCCTTGTTTAACTTCTAAAGATATTCCCCTCAAAGCGCAAATGTTACCATAATGAGTTACTATGTCCTGCAAGGTCAGCATGCATAAACCTCCTTGCGGAAATCGTCCCCAAGATATGCCTTGATAACTTTTTCATCGTTTTTAACTTCGTCAGGAGAGCCATCTGCAATTTTTTTGCCATAATCAAGCACCATAATCCGTCGAGAAATATCCATAACTAATTTCATATCGTGTTCTATCAAAAGCACGGTTTTTCCCATATTGTTGAGTTTTTCAATCAACTTAATTAATTCATTGGTTTCCTGATGATTCATACCTGCGGCCGGCTCATCAAGCAAGACAAGTTCCGGGTCGGTGGCCAGAGCGCGAGCCATTTCGAGGCGTCGTTGCTTACCATATGGAAGATTTTTGGCCTTTTCTTCACACACATCATCAAGACCGACAAATTTCAAAACATCCATAACCTTTTCCCTAACCAGAGCTTCCTCTTTTCGAACAGCCGGGGTTTTGAACATAGCCCCGAAAACACCGGCCNTTGTGCGGCAGTGCTGTCCAATTATCACATTATCAAGAACACTCATTTCTTTAAACAACCTGATATTTTGAAAAGTTCTTGCAATACCTAACTTGGTTATTTCATAGGGTTTTAAATTTTTGATTTCCTTTTTCATAAAACATATTTTGCCTTCTGTCGGTGAATATATTCCAGTCAAAAGGTTAAAGAGAGTGGTCTTACCCGCTCCGTTAGGTCCTATAATACTAAGTACTTCCCCCTTGTTTATTCTTATATCCACAGAATTCAGGGCTGAGAGACCTCCAAAAACCATGCTTAGGTTATTACCCTCTAAAAGTTCCATCATGCCCCTCCTTTCTCAAGTATTTTTTTGCGTTTTTTATTTGAAAGGGATTGCTCACCAATTATCCCTTGAGGTTTCACAATCATCATAATAACAAGAAGCAAACCATAAAGAACCATGCGGTATTGAGCTACAACAGGAGATACCGAACGCAAAAGTTCCGGTAAAACCGTTATGATAGATGCACCGAGTATTGCACCATATGTGTTCCCCATACCGCCTAGAACTACCATACACAATATCTCTATTGATCTCATAAAACCAAAATCCTTAGGATTAATATATCTGAATAAAAAGGCATATAATCCGCCGGCCAATCCTGCATAAAAGGCACCGATAACAAAAGCTAAAATTTTAAATCGGGTTGTGTTAATACCCATTGATTCAGCCGCCAGTTCATCTTCGCGTATGGCGATAAAAGATTTTCCGACACGAGAATTTATTATTCGACCAAGAGAGAAAATAATCAAAATAAGTGCTACCGCCGCTACATAAACATTTGTAACTCTTGGTATGCCCCGAAGCCCCATAGGGCCTCCGGTAATTCTTAAATTAAGTAACACATTTTTTGTAATTTCTCCAAAGCCCAAGGTGGCTATAGCAAGATAATCGCCCCTAAGCCTCAGGGTTGGCACCCCTATAATAAAACCGAAAAAAGCAGCCACCGCAGCGCCCAGAACAATAGACAGCAAAAAGGGTGATTGCAGTTTTAATGTAAATAAGGTGGCAGCATATGCTCCTAAACCCATAAAGGTTGCATGGCCTAGGGAAAGCTGACCTGTATAACCTGTTANTAAATTAAGGCCTATCGCTAATATAGAGTTTATTATAATAACTGTCAATATCTGTGAATAATAGCTCAAACCATTTCACCTACACCTTCTCCTGAATCCTGCGGCTCAGAAGCCCTGTGGGCTTAATCAGTAAGATCAAAATCAAAACCGCAAAAGCAATAGCATCTTTATATCTTGATATATATACAGCTCCCAGCATTTCAATAAGACCGAGAAACAGACCGCCAACCATGGCGCCCGGGATACTCCCAATTCCGCCCAGAACGGCAGCCACAAATCCCTTTAAACCAGGAAAAAATCCCATCATGGGATCCGCTGAATCAAAATAAATACCTACGAGCACCCCGGCGGCACCACCTAACGCCGAACCAATGGCAAAGGTAAATGAAACTATCTGGTTTATCTTTATGCCCATTAGCTGTGCTGTTTCCTTGTCTTGGGCAGTGGCTCTCATGGCCTGACCAAGCCTGGTTTTTTGTATTAAAAAATGCAATCCAATCATAAGAACAACTGATACTAATAAGATTATAAGCTGTAATGAAGAAATTTGCAAATTACCCAGCCTTAAACTTGTAACCTTAAAATTAGCGGGAAAGGCCCTTGCCTGGGGACCTGCCAACATTAAAATCACGTTTTGTAAAAAAATTGACATTCCGATTGCACTAATAAGAGAGGCTATACGGTTTGCTTTCCTTAAGGGTTTATAGGCAATTTTTTCAATTATAACCCCCAAAAGACATGAACCTGCCATACTTAAAAGGAGTGCTATAACAAAAGGTAATTTGTAAACAGATACCATTATAAGGCCGATAAAAGCCCCAATCATATATATTTCACTATGTGCAAAATTAATTAGCTCGAGAATTCCGTAAACCATAGTATATCCCAGGGCTATTAGTGAATATGTGCTGCCAAGTGTTAGACCGTTTATTATCTGTTCAAAAACCATTTCCTGAATCCATTCCTTTCTATAGGACAAAGCCAATGGATGGAATATTCCATCCATTGAACATTGATCCCAGAAGAATTTCTAGCGAACTTTTATAAATTTGCCGTTCTCAACTTTGAGTATAATTATATCCTTTATTACATCCCCAATAGGAGTAAAGGAGGTGCTACCTGTAACTCCGGGATAGTTTTTAATTTTCAACATTTCTTTTTGATGGGCTTCTCCACCCACACCGCCTGCATTTTCAATTGCGGTAAGTAGAATCATAGCTGCATCATAGGCTTGGGCGGCGAACATATCCGGTTCATCATTAAACTTATCCTTATACGCTTTGACAAACTTTTGTGCATTTTCTGCAGGGTCATCTGTAAAGAATCCTGCGGTGAAAACAGCGCCTTCCACGGCTTCCCTACCAAGTTCAAGTAAAATCGGAGAATAAAAACCGTCCGCACCGAGAATAACCACATCTAAACCTTGATCCTTGGCTTGTTGTGCTATTTTAGCAGCTTCAGTATAATAACCCGCTATATAAAGAGCATCAGGATTTTTACCCTTGAGTTTAGTTAATTGTGTTCTAAAATCTTTTTCACCATCATTATATGTTTCAATACCTGTTACCTCTGCAAGTTCCTTGGCTCTCTTCTCAAACGCATCCCTTAATGAAAGACCATAATCATTATTTGTAAACATTATAGCGAATTTTTCAAGCCCCAGCTCTTCAACAGCAAATTCCGCCAACTGAACAGCTTGTACCTCATCAGACAAACAATTTCTAAAGACATAGTCACCTATTTCAGGAACACCTACTGCTGTCGAGGAAGAAGATATCATTACAACCTTAGCGTCATTTGTTATAGGTCCTGCAGTCATTGTTTCTGAACTGATTACCCCACCGACAATGGCAGTAACCTTATCCCGCTCAATAAGCTTTGATGCGGCATTTGCGGTTTCAGTTTGTTCTCCGCGAGTATCTTCCGATATCAGGCGGATCGGCCTACCATTCATTCCTCCACCCTTATTAAATTCATCAACAGCAATCTCTACACCGTTTTTGGTACTTACGCCATAACTGGCAACATCCCCTGTAAGGGGCCCTAATGTACCAATTTTTATTTCCTCTTTTGCCTTATCCCCGGTTCCTGTTTCTTCCTGGGAAGTATCGGCTCCATCTATTTCCTGTTTCTTACCACATCCTGATAATAGCCCTACAGCCAAAACAACTACTAGAAACAAAATTATAAATTTCGATTGTTTAAACATCAAAAAACCCCCTTAATTTATTTAAGACAATAAAGCAATTTTTCCAGACAAGCAAACCAATTTAAATAGATGTATAAAAATAGTATCTATTTTGCTTTTTATCTGTTATAACGTTGTGTTAACCATTGTCACCCCCTTAGTATGCAAAATGACAAGTTGTCCATGACAAGACTAAAATAAGCATATCTCCACGGAACTAAAAAGCACTAGATTTTATATCATATTATAATCTATCTCCATGAAAATGTCATTAATAAAAATGACATTTCACGAATAAACTTGCATAAAATATGTATAATCAAGTTTTCCTGAGGAATAATATGGGTCTGTATACTCAAACACACAAATAATTTAACTTTGGTCCCATAAAGCGAAATCTATTTCTTTTTGTGCCATATCCACTTTATTTACCTTTACTCTTATAGAATCACCTATCCTGTATACCTTTTTCCGCATTTCCCCTACCAATATATGCCGTTCACTATCATAAATATAATAATCATCAAACAGATAGCTTAACGGGATTAAACCCTCAATTGTATTATCCAGCTCCACAAATATACCAAAGGAAGTAATTCCGGAAATAACCCCCTCATATTTTTCTCCAATTCTATCTGCCATGTATTCTACCTTTTTCAGGTCAACTGTCTCCCTTTCTGCTTCCTCTGCTATTCTTTCCCTGATTGAAGATTGTTCTGCAATATTTGGCACCATTTCCCCTAATCGGCCTATTCTTTCGCTATTGAGCTTTCCGTTGATAGATTCCTTTATAATACGATGTATCTCAAGATCCGGATATCTTCTGATGGGCGATGTAAAATGGCAATAATGCTCTGCAGCTAATCCGAAATGCCCCAAACTTTTGCCGGCATATCTGGCTTTTTTTAGGGACCTCAACATCAAGGTATTTATTAATCTCTCTTCCCTGGCACCTTTCACCTTTTCCAACAAGTCTTGTAGGGCCTTAGGATGTATCCCCGTGCTTAGTCCCTTTAAGCGGTGCCCAAAATTGTAAATAAATTCATTGAATTCCTCAAGTTTTTCCGGGTTGGGGTCCTCATGAACCCTGTATACAAAGGGAATATCTTGCCAATAGAAATGTTCTGCGATGGTTTCATTACAAACTAGCATAAACTCTTCTATTATGTGGTCGGCAATGCGCCTTTCGTATTTTACAATATCTACAGGTTGTCCATCTTCATCCAAAATTACCTTAGCTTCCGGGAAATCAAAGTTTATTGCGCCTCTGTCTTCCCTACGTTTTCTCAATATCGAGCAAAGTTCACCCATCATTTTAAATTCGTTTAACAGGTATGAATACCTGCTTTTTAAATTTTCATTACCATTTTCCAGAATGTCGGAAACATCGTCATATACCATTCTTTCTTTTACATTAATAATGCTTTCCATAATTTCATGGTTGATAACTTCGCCCTTGTTGTCTATTTCGATAAACACGGATAGAGCCAGCCTATCCACTTTTGGGTTGAGGCTGCAGATCCCATTTGATAATTTGCGAGGTAACATGGGTATAACCCTGTCTACTAAATATATGCTTGTTCCTCTTTCCAAGGCCTCCCTATCGAGGGCTGTTCCTTCCTTGACATAATGGGTTACATCCGCAATATGCACTCCCAATCTATAATTTCCGCCGGACAATTTTTCTATGGATATGGCATCGTCTAAATCCTTAGCATCTGCACCATCTATGGTTACAATAGCCGTATCCCTTAAGTCTTTTCTATTTGCTTTTTCCTCTTCACNTACCTCGTCCGGAATTTTCATGGCCTCTATTTCTACTTTTTTTGGAAAATCGGCAGTTAAATTATATTTTCTCATTATGGAGAGAATATCTACTCCTACATCACCCTTATGCCCGATTATTTCTATAATTTTTCCTTCAGGGTTTCTTCTGGCACCGGGCCATTTCAAGATTTTACAGACTACTTTGTCACCTTCTCTAGCCCCGTTCGTTTCTTCCTTAGGAACAAAAATATCTGTAATTATTCTAGGGTCATCAGGAACCACAAAACCAAAATTCCTATTATTTTCATATATACCTATAACCTCGGTATTGGCCCTTTCCAATATTCTGATTATTTCTCCCTCGATTTTCCTCGGTTCACCATACACTGCATCCTTCCTTGCCACTACTCTATCATTATTCATAGCACCGTTTATTAAATTGGCAGGAACAAATACATCAGGTATCTCCGGTCTATCCGAAACCACAAAGCCGTAACCTTTTTGGTTCATTTGTAACCTTCCCACGATCAAGCCCATTCTCTCCGGAACACCGTANCTCTTTTTCCTCGTTTTAATTATCAAGCCTTCTTCGATCATACTGTCTAATAAACCGGAAAAAAAGCTGTTTTGCTTCCTGTCTACTTTAAAAACATCCATAAGCTCCTTTTTTAGCATTGGATTATAGGCCTTTTCTTTCATAAATTGTAAAAGTTTTTCTTTGGTTGGCAAAAATTTCCCTCCCTTATAGTGTTATTGTTTATTTTTTATAATCCGGTATAAAATTATGCCTATCAAGCAAAAAGGCTCTTAATCTTTAGATCAAGAGCTTATGTTCTGTGCTATTTTAGCAAATTTATAAGTAACATAGTTACCCTTTCTCCTATTTATTTTTCCCTCTTATCCTTATTTTCTATTGAATTGCAATTAGTGCAACGGCTATAGCTATAAATAGAAACGCGGCTATTTTTGTGACTCTGTTCAACAGAGCATTAAAGCCCCTGTTTTGCTTGGCCCACAACTGTGCACCGCCTCCGGAAATTGCACCGGAAAGCCCTTCACTCCTATCTGACTGAAATAATATACTCCCTATGAGTACAATACATACTATAACTTGAATAACCATTAAAAACGTCCTCAATACTTTTACCTCCCACAATCGTGTTTAACATTCCCATTGTAACATAGCAAACTAATAAAATCAATCGGACTTATATTGTTTTCCAGAATAATATAGATCCTTCGTGGGTCAAGCTTATGCTGTACGTCAGACTGTGTAAAAAATGTCATCCTGAGCGAAGCGAAGGATCTCAAATGGCCTAAAAACGAGATTCTTCGCTACACTCAGAATTTGCATATGTTACCCATGCCACGATAAAC
>JGI24708J26588_10004067_pt1 | contig 10290 bp, 8 predicted proteins | sample BioPla1DNA2_FD_26588 | JGI IMG/M metagenome (IMG submission 26588) | reverse complement strand
AAAAGGGGCTCTCTTTTGTGTATAAAAATAAATATAAAGTGAGAGATTAAAACATTGACAACAATATATTAATTGACAATAATTATAATAAAATTTAGAATATAATTAGGAACATTAGTTCGAGGTTAAAATTTTAAATATAGAAAAAAATATATACTATAAAACAGAAAGGGANTTATATTTTATGAAGGATAAAATAATAATAAAGGGAGCAAAAGTAAATAATTTAAAGAATATATCACTTGAAATTCCAAGAGATAAATTAGTTGTTCTAACTGGCTTGTCTGGATCAGGAAAATCCTCTTTAGCTTTTGATACCTTATATGCCGAAGGACAAAGAAGGTACGTAGAGTCATTATCTGCATATGCAAGGCAGTTTCTTGGGCAAATGGATAAGCCTGATGTGGAATATATAGAGGGATTATCTCCAGCCATATCTATTGCACAAAAAACCACTAGTAAAAATCCAAGATCTACAGTAGGAACTATAACAGAAATATATGATTATTTAAGACTTTTATATGCAAGGGTTGGAAAGCCGTACTGTCCTAAATGTAAAATACCAATTGAACAACAAACAGTGGATCAAATTGTAGATAGAGTCATGACCCTTGAAGAGAGAAGTAAAATTCAAATATTAGCACCTGTAATCAGAGGTAAAAAAGGACTTCATGAAAAAATTCTAGATAAGATGAAGAGAAGCGGGTATGTAAGAGTAAGGGTTGACGGTTCTATTTATGACTTAACGGAAGAAGAAATAAACCTAGATAAGAATAAAAAGCATGATATTGAAGTGGTAGTGGACAGAATAATTGTTAAAGAAGGTGTAGAAGGAAGATTAACAGATTCAGTTGAGGCAGCTTTAAAACTTGCAGAGGGTATAGTAATTATAAATATAATAGGTGGAGAAGATATAACTTTCAGTGAAAAGTTTGCCTGCAAGGAATGTGGTATGAGTATAGATGAAATTGAGCCAAGATCATTTTCCTTTAATGCTCCTTATGGAAAATGCGATCATTGTGATGGGCTAGGCTCATTAATGGAAATAGATGAAGATTTAGTGATTCCAAATAAAGATCTAAGCATAATGGAAGGTGCCATTGCCACTTGGGGAGAAGGAAGATTAAAAGAAGATTCNTGGACTTATGCAATTTTACAGGCCTTAAGTCATGAGTATGATATAGATTTAAAAAAGCCTGTTAAGGAATTAAGTAGAGAAGAATTAGATTTAATTTTATATGGTACTAAAGGTAAAAAGTTAAAAGTTACCTATGTTAGGGATGGAGTTAAAACACAGTATAATTATGCTTACGATGGTGAAATAAATTCGTTAAAGAGAAGATATATAGAAACAAATTCTAATGATATAAAAGGGCATATAGAACAGTATATGGGAAATAATGCTTGTCCAAAATGTAAGGGAGCAAGATTAAATAAGGAAGCATTAGCTGTTTTAATAGGGGATAAAAATATTTATGAATTTACAACTCTTTCAATTAAGGAAGAACTAGAGTATATAAATTCTGTAGAATTCTCTGAAAAAGATAAAAAAATTAGTGAGCAAATAGTAAGGGAAATCAAAAATAGGCTTACCTTCTTAGTAGATGTAGGGTTAGATTATTTAGATTTAGCAAGAAGCTCAGGTACTTTATCAGGAGGAGAAGCTCAAAGAATAAGACTTGCAACGCAAATAGGTTCAGCCCTGATGGGAGTGCTGTATATACTAGATGAACCAAGTATAGGCCTTCATCAAAGGGACAATGACAAACTAATAGCAACNCTAAAGAAATTAAGAGATATAGGAAATACAGTAATAGTTGTTGAACATGATGAAGATACAATGAAAGCAGCAGATTATATAGTAGATATAGGGCCAGGAGCAGGAGAACATGGTGGAGAGGTTGTAGTTGCAGGACCTCTAGAAGATGTAATGAACTGTGAAAAATCAATAACAGGACAATATTTAACTGAGAAGAAAAAAATAGAAGTTCCAAAGGAAAGAAGAAAAGGAAATGGTAACTTTATAAAAGTTAAAGGTGCAAAAGAAAACAACTTAAAAAATGTAAATATATCAATACCACTAGGAACTTTAACAACAGTAACAGGTGTCTCCGGTTCAGGAAAAAGTACACTGATAAATGAAATTCTTTATAAGGGGTTAAGTAGAATAGTAAATAAAAGCAAAAATCCAGTAGGAAAACATAAAGAAATATCAGGATACGAAAATATAGATAAAATAATAGATATAGACCAAAGCCCTATAGGAAGAACTCCAAGATCAAATCCTGCTACTTATACAGGAGTATTTGATATAATAAGAGATCTATTTGCTAGTACAACAGAAGCTAAAATGAGAGGATACAGTAAGGGTAGATTTAGTTTTAATGTTAAAGGTGGAAGATGTGAAGCTTGTTCTGGAGATGGTATAATAAAAATAGAAATGCAATTTTTATCTGATGTTTATGTTCCTTGTGAAATATGTAGTGGAAAAAGATATAATAGAGAAACACTAGAAGTAAAATATAAGGGTAAAAATATTGCTGATGTTTTAAGTATGACAGTAGAAGAAGCATTAAAGTTTTTTGAAAATATACCAAGAATAAAAAATAAGCTTGAAACATTATATGATGTAGGGCTTGGATATATAAGATTAGGTCAGCCTTCCACTCAGTTATCAGGAGGGGAAGCTCAAAGAATAAAATTAGCTACTGAGTTATCAAAAAGGAGTACAGGAAAAACTCTTTATATCCTTGATGAACCGTCAACAGGTCTTCATATAGATGATGTAAATAGATTAATAGAGATACTTCAAAGACTAGTAGAGTCAGGAAATACTGTAGTAGTTATAGAGCATAATTTAGATATAATAAAATGCGCAGATTATATAATAGACTTAGGACCAGAAGGTGGAGATAAGGGTGGAACTATAGTTGCAACTGGAACTCCAGAGGAAATAATTAAGGTAGAAAAGTCTTATACAGGTAAATATCTTAAGAAAATCCTAAGATAATTATAAGATTAAGGTAGTTGTTATTTTTATTTAAGTATTTTAATATATAATGATAGTATAATAACTAATTTGAGGTGAAAAAATGGATTTTTCGAAGATTATAAGACTGGTTTTTGGAATAGCATTTATAGTAATACTTTATTTCATTATTTTTTATGCATTAAAGATAATGTATAAGGATGTAAAAAGTGGTGGAAGAAAAAGACCAAGTTCTACTAGAAGAAGTTATGGAATAGAAGTAGTTAGTGTGGGAGAAAATGCAAACTTAGAAGAGGGATCTATTTTATTACTAAGAGATATAATTACCATAGGTAGAAAAGAAGGTAATACAATAAGACTTAGTGATCAATATGTATCTGGAAATCATGCTGAAATTAAAATTAAAAATAACGAAATAATTATTAGAGATTTAAAAAGCACTAATGGTATTTTCGTCAATGATGTAAGAATTAAAGAATATTTTAAACTAAGAGCAAATGATAAGTTTAGAATAGGTAGTGCAATATTCAAAGTTATTAGATCAGATAAGAATTAGGAGTATAAATATGAATACATTGAAGTTAGAAAAAAGAGTACTTAAATTAATTTATTTATTATGTATTTTAATATTTACTAACCTGGCACTACTTGAAAAGCCTCTTAACAAAAATGCAATTTTTATAGGATTAGGACTTTGCCTTATAATAGGGTTTTCTCATTATTTAATAAGAAGATTCTATCCAGGAGGAGATAAATTCTTATTTATATTTTCAAGTATATTAGCAGTTGTTGGGGTGGCTGTACTTTTTAGAATAGACCAAAGTATGGCAATTAAACAATTATTGTGGGTAATACTAGGAATAACTGCTTACATAGTCATTTCGGTGGCCTTACCTAACATAAGTAAGTTTGCAGATTACGAAAAAATATATATGATTATAACTCTAATCTTTATGCCAATGGGATTACTTTATGGCCTTATATTTAATGTTGAAACTAATGGGGCAATGAACTGGGTTTATTTTGGCCCCTTTGGATTTCAACCTTCTGAATTTGGAAAAATATCCTTAATATTATATTTAGCTTCTTCCTTAAAGGACTACGAAAGCAAGAATAATATAAAGGCAGATTTTAAACAACTTATAATACCAGCCCTNATTGTAATGTATTCCTTAGTATGCATGGTTCTTCAAACAGACTTAGGATCTACACTAATATTCTTTGGTATAGCAGTTACTATGCTTTATATAGCAACTTCTAAGAAGAAATATGTGTTTACATGTCTTGGGCTTTCTGCAGTAGGAGCTATAGGTGCTTATGGGGTCTTTAGCCACGTTAAGCGAAGAGTTATGGTATGGCTTGATCCTTGGAAATATGCAAATGATGAAGGTTATCAGATAGTGCAAGGTTTATATGCGATAGCTTCAGGTGGATTATTGGGAGTTGGACTGGGAAAAGGTTATCCAGATTTAATATTTGCAAGTGAAAGTGACTTTATCTTTGCAGTAATATGTGANGAATTTGGAATGGTATTTGCAGTAGGAATTATGATACTATACTTCCTTTTATTTTATAGGGGGATTAGAATAGCCTTTGTGACTAGCGATAAGTTCAGTCAGTTATTAGTAGTTGGACTAAGTACCATGATAGCATGTCAAACTTTAGTTATAGTAGGAGGAATATTTACTGTAATACCACTTACAGGTATAACCCTACCTCTTATAAGCTATGGAGGAAGTTCAATGCTTTCAATGTTCTTTGCACTAGGAATGTTACAAAAGGTATCAGAGGAAAATTAAATAAGGAGGAAGTTATGAATTCTCTAGCAAAAAATGTAAAAAANGTAATGATAATATTTCTCTTTTGTTTTATAGCATTAATATCCTATATAGCATATTTTCAAGTATTCAAGGGACCTGACATAGCAGCAGATTCAGGTAATAAAAGACTTTGGGCAAAAAGAAATGAAGTAATAAGAGGAACTATTTATGATAGAGATGGAAATCCTGTAGCTAATAGTACAAGAATTGATGAATATAATCAAAGCAGGAATTATGAATATGGAGATTTATATGTTCATGCTTTAGGTTATATAGATGAAAGATATGGTCTTACAGGACTAGAAGAAGAATTTGATGATGAACTGTCAAATTATAATGGTTTTACTAATAACTTTAGAAGTTTATTAAAGGATTTTGATTTAAAAAGCATTATAGAAAATAGAGATGAAGAAAAAGTAGGAAATGGTATAGTTACAACCCTAGATTATGATCTCCAAAGGGTTGCTTATGATGCTTTAGGAGATAGAAAGGGATCAGTAGTTGCCTTAAATCCTAAAACAGGTGAAATTCTTGCCATGGTTTCTAAACCAACNTATGATCCAAGTAATTTAGAGGGAGCAATGGAGGCTGCTAATAGTGGAGAAGACACTGAAAGCAGGTTGTTAAATAGGGCAGTATACGGCATATATCCCCCTGGATCAGTTTATAAAACTGTAACNTTAGCTGCAGCAATTGAAAATGATCCAGCTATAGTTGAGAGAATCTTCGATGATCAAGGTAAAATTACCTTTGAGGATGGAGCAGAACTTAATAACTATTTAAATCAAGCCCATGGGAACATAGATTTACAAATGGNCTATAGAGTATCAAGTAATGTTGTATTTGCTACCCTAGCTATGGAAATGGGTAATGAAAAATTAAAGGAAGTTTCAGAAAGATTTGGATTTAATGCAAGAATACCAGGAGTAGGTGTTTCTATATCTCAAAGCAATTTTCCAACATTAGAGGAATATGAATTAGGTAACATGGCTCAAAGTGGAATTGGTCAAGGAAGTGTTACTGTAACACCTATGCAGATGGCAATTGTGTCAGCAGCAGTAGCAAATGATGGTGTTCTTATGCAGCCTAAGTTGGTGAATAAAATAGTTGATAAAGATGGAAATACAATAAAAGAAATAGAAAATAAGGTGTTAAAGAGTGATGTTATATCCCCAGAAATAGCATCTATTGTAAAAGAATATATGGGTTATTTGGTGTCCAATAACATATATAGATGGCCTTATTTTGATGGTACAAATGCTGGGGGTAAGACTGGTACAGCAGATTATATGGAAGATGGGGTAGAAGCTATACCTCATGGCTGGTTTATATCAATAGCACCAGTGGATGATCCTACAATTGCCGTTGCAGTTATAGTTGAAAATGGAGAAAATGGAGCAGGCTCAGCNGCAGATATTGCATCACAAGTGGTTAGCCAAGCGGTTTTAAACAATTAAAAATTCAAAATGCAAAATGCACAATTTAGGTGGATTTTCAGAGGGCTGAAAATCTACAAATATATATGGAGATAATGAACAACCTTCTTTGTTCATTATCTCTTTTTTTGTTTGGAATAGATATACCACTATTCTACATTTATCATCAATTATCCTTAGCTATTATTAACTGATTGGACTTATAATTCATATATTAAAATGTAAAACTCTTTAAATTTAAAAATACAACAGAAAAAATTAGGATTAAGGAGAAGGATATATGTTTAGGTTTGAAGAATTAAAGGTAGATGGATGTTATTTAATAACCCCTATGGTTTTAATGGAAGATAAATGTGATTTTATAAAAATTTTTAATAATACACAGTTTAATATTTATGGATTAAGTACAGAATTTAAAGAGGAATGTTATGCAATTGCCAAACCAGGCGTAGTTAGAGGAATCCACTTTCAAAAACCTCCAGAAGAACACGATAAATTAGTTACATGTTTAAGTGGTTCAATCCAAGACGTTGTGGTAGACTTAAGAAAAAACTCAAGAACATTTGGGAAATATACCATGGTAGAGTTAAACGAAAACAATAAGAATATTATATATATACCAAAGGGCTGTGCCCATGGTTATTATATAAAGGGAGAAAAAACTGCTATAATCTACTACAAAGTTACAAAACCATATATCTTAGAATTAAGAGATGGAATACACTGGTCCTCACTAGACATACCTTGGGATTTTCTAGGTAAGCATGAAGTTGAAGTAGAAGAAGAAGATAAGACATGGCCAAAATTCGAAGATTTTCAATCACCGTTTTAGCAAAGCCTTACCAGTTTTCAGTTTTCAGTTAACAGTTTTCAGTTTTCAGTTTCGGAATAAACTGCTACGCAGTTTAAAAAAATAATTTTCGTAATTCAGCTTTGCTGAATTATTTCCTTAACTGAAACTGAAAATTGAAAACTGACAACTGATTAATTTTTCCTTTTGTTTACTTGCGGTTATAATGTTAAAATTTATATACAAAGGAAAAAGCTTTTTGGAGGATTGTAATGTTTGATTTTGAGTATCATTTAAAGAACTTACCAGAGAAGCCTGGTGTTTATTTAATGAAAAATTCTCTTGGAGAAGTTATTTATGTTGGTAAGGCTAAAATATTAAAAAATAGAGTTAAGAGTTATTTTCAAAATTCTAAAAATCATACTGAAAAAGTTAAGGCTATGGTTAAGAATATAGCAGAGTTTGAATATATAGTAACCGATAATGAAATGGAAGCTTTAATTCTAGAAGGTAATTTAATAAAAAAATATAGTCCCAAGGTACAATATACTACTTAAGGATGATAAATTTTATCCCTTTATAAAAATAACAACTAATGATGATTTTCCTAGGGTATTTGTAACTAGAAGGTATGCAAAAGATGGCGGAAAATATTTTGGGCCCTATACAAATGGAACAGCAGTTTACGAAACAATAAAATTAATATACAAAATATTCCCTGTAAGGGATTGTAAGTTAATGATTAGGGAAGATGGCCCCAAGGTTAGACCATGCTTAAATTACCATATTAAAAAATGTGTAGCCCCCTGTGCTGGATATATATCAAAAAGTGAATACAGGGAAATGATTGATCAAATTATAGACATACTTAGTGGTAAAGATAAAAAAATAAAAAATTACCTTAAGGAAAGCATGGAGGAAGCTTCTAAAAATCTAGATTTCGAGAAAGCAGCCAAGTTAAGGGATAAAATATTTGCTATAGAAAATATTGTAGAAAAACAAAAGATCTTTAAAACTATGGAGGGTGATGAGGACTTTATTAACATCTACCAAGACGAAAAAGATAGTTGTATTCAAGTTTTCTTCTCTAGAGATGGAAAAATAACAGGAAGGGAAGATTTTATATTTGAGAATACTGTAAATGAAGAAATAGGAGAAATTCTGGAGGAATTTATTACTTCTTTCTACGGAAGAACAGCCAAGGTACCTAGATATATTTATGTTCCGAAGATAGAGGAAGTAGAATTGCTTGAAGAATTCCTAAAGATAAAAAGGGGAGCTAGAGTAACAATAAAAATACCACAAAAAGGCCAAAAGAAAGAAATGCTTGAAATGGTAAAAAGCAATGCTAAGGTTACTTTAGAAAAGTTCAAAGATAAATTCCTTAGAGATAAAATGGTAAATAAGTTATCATTAGAAGAATTAAGAGATTTATTAGATTTAGATGAACCTCCATTTAGAATAGAAGCCTATGATATATCAAATATTCAAGGTGTAGATTCAGTTGGGTCTATGGTAGTATTTGAGGAGGGAAAAGCTAAAAATAGCGATTATAGAAGATTTAAAATAAAATCAGTTAAAGGTGCTAATGACTATGATAGCATGAGGGAAATACTAGAGAGAAGATTTACCCATGGGTTAAAGGAAATTAAAGAAATAAAGGAAAGAAATTTAAACTTTTCATCAGGAAAATTCTCCTTCTTCCCAGATCTTATAATGATGGATGGGGGAAAGGGGCAAGTTAATGTTGCCTTAGAAGTGTTAGACAAATTAAATATTAATATTCCGGTTTGTGGCTTAGTAAAAGATGATAAGCACCAGACTAGGGGAATTATATATAACAATAANGAACTTATAATNAAGAGAAGTTCAAACTTAATGCAAATGATTAGGAGAATACAAGATGAAGTCCATAGGTTTGCAATTACATATCATAGGTCTTTAAGANATAAAAGGACTCTCCATTCAATTTTAGAGGATATACCAAATATAGGAGAAAAGAGAAGACGAAATTTATTAATGAAATTTGGCAGCGTTGAAAATATAAAAAATGCTACCTTTGAGGAATTNCTAGAAACACCAAGNGTAGATAAAAAAGCAGCTCAAAGTATAATTGATTATTTTACTGTTAAAGAAAAGCTGTAACAAAGAGAAGAAAGTAGATATAATATGAATATATGAATAAAAAATGTTGTTTATTATATGNTTTTATTTTATACTAGGTAAAGATAATTACTACGTTTTATAAGGAGTTAGGTATGAATCAATATAAAAATTTAAAAAGTTTATTTGAGGAGTTCTATAAAAAAGAAAATGTAATGATTGATTCTGAAATGAAGAATCATGTTTATTTTAGAGTAGGTGGACCTGCTGATATACTTTTGATTCCAGAATCTAAGGAACAAGTTTTAAAAACCATAAAAATATGTAGAGAAAAAAGCATACCTTTCTATGTAGTTGGCAANGGATCTAATTTACTAGTTAAAGATGGTGGAATAAGAGGAGTTGTAATAAAGCTAAATGAACTAAAAAACATAAGAGTAGAAGGAGATGTACTAGAAGCAGAGTGCGGAGCTATGCTGAAGGATGTTTCCAAAGAGGCTTTAAAGAACTCTCTAACAGGGCTTGAATTTTCCTGTGGAATACCTGGAACTGTAGGGGGAGCTGTTTTTATGAATGCAGGAGCCTATGATGGAGAAATTTCTCATGTTATAGAATCGGCAGAAGTAATAAATGATAAAAACGAAGTAGTAGTTCTATCAAAAGAAGAATTAGAACTAGGATATAGATCATCAATCGTTATGAAGAAAAACTATATAGTATTATCAGCAAAATTTAAGTTAAAGAAAGCTGAAATTAGCAGAATAAAAGAAACTGTAGATGAATTAACTAAGAGAAGGGAAGAAAAGCAACCTTTAGAATATCCATCAGCTGGAAGTATTTTTAAAAGACCAAAGGGATATTTTGCAGGAAAGCTTATACAAGATGCAGGATTAAAGGGATACAGCATTGGCGGTGCGGCAGTTTCAGAAAAACATTCAGGCTTTGTAATTAATAGAGGTGGAGCAACTGCTAAGGACATAATAAACTTAATAGAACATATTCAAAAAGAAGTAAAAGCACAGTTTGGTGTGGAACTTCATCCTGAGGTTAGAATAGTAGGAGAAGACTGATATAATTTACAATGTAGAATGTACAATTAATGTAGAATTTACAATTGAGGATATAATTCAGCTGTGCTGAATTGTGGAAAAT
>JGI24708J26588_10004058_pt1 | contig 10301 bp, 11 predicted proteins | sample BioPla1DNA2_FD_26588 | JGI IMG/M metagenome (IMG submission 26588) | reverse complement strand
CAGAATCTTATCAAACGGAGAAACAAAAGAAACATTTAGAGAAAGCAGTAAAAAGAAAAATAAGTCTTAAATTTATTGAGCTTGATCAATAGGTTAGATTGTCATCTTTAGGAGGGCATTTATGGATCAGACAACTATAGTAGGATTATCAAATGAGGACCGAAATCATTTCAATAATCGTGAACTTAGCTGGTTGCGATTTAACCAACGTGTTCTTGAAGAATCAATCAATCCTAATCATCCGATTTTAGAACGATTGCGATTCATTTCAATCTTTTCTTCTAATTTAGATGAGTTTTTTATGATCCGAGTGGCGGGATTAAAAGATCAAGTCCGGGCCAATTTTAATCGGCCGGATAACAAATCGGGGATGACTGCACTTGAACAATTAGCTGCAATCAGTCAATTAACTCATCAATTAGTTACCTATCAACATCGCCTTTATCAACAACAAACTGACGATTTAAAGGCTGAAAGGATTCACATAAAATCAATTAGACAGTTATCAGATGACCAACAAAGCTGGTTGCAAAACTATTTCTCTGAGCATATCTTCCCAATTCTAACACCAATTGCGATTCATTTATATCAGCCTTTTCCATTGCTTGCGAATCGGTCCTTAAATATCGCTGTGCACCTAGAGACTTCAGCAGATGATGAAAGCAAATTAGCAATCGTTCAAGTTCCTGAACTACTTGCTCGAACAATACAAGTCGGTGACAACAATCAATTTGTCTTTTTAGAGGACTTAATCATTCGTTTTATCAATACACTTTTTCCAAATCAAAAAATTAAATCAACAACCGTATTTCGAATTACACGTAATGCAGATATGACAATCCATGAAGAGGATGCCCGAGATTTGTTAGCAGCGATTGAATCTGAACTTCACAACAGGGAATGGGGGGCTGTTGTTCGATTAGAGGTAGTAAAAGATCAAGCGGATCTAAATGTGGTCGAGTTTTTAAAACGGATCTTTGACATCGAAAAAGAAGATATTTATTTACAATCTGCACCGCTTGACTTTACCTTTTTAGATCATTTTTATCATCAACTAAAAGAAGCTTTTCCTAAACTAATCTATCATGCGGTTCAACCGCAGTTAACAAGTGAGGTCAATCATGACAAACCGATCTTGGATCAAATTTTAAAACATGATGTTTTACTTCATCATCCTTATCAGTCGTTCGAGACAACAATTAAGCTTCTGGCTGAGGCTGCCCGGGATCCTAACGTGTTAGCGATTAAACAAACACTGTATCGTGCGAGTAAACGTTCACCGATCATTAAAAGTTTAGAAAAAGCAGCTTTAGCAGGCAAACAAGTTACCGTGCTCGTTGAATTGAAAGCACGCTTCGATGAGAAAAATAATGTTCATTGGGCTAAAAAACTAGAGCGAGCAGGCTGTCACGTAATCTACGGGATCAGCGGTTTAAAAACACATAGTAAAATCTGTTTAATTGTTCGCAAGTGTGAGTCAAAGATTGAACGCTTTGTCCACTTATCAACTGGCAATTATAACGAACAAACGGCGACACTTTATACGGACTTATCGCTAATTTCTGCTCGTCAAGAATTAGTTCGCGATGCGACCCACTTTTTTAACTTTTTAAGTGGTGCAACAAATTTACCACGATTTAATGCCTTATCGGTCGCTCCAGATTTGATGCTAAACGATTTTTTAACACTGATTGACGGTGAAATAGAACATCAGAAGCAATTTGGCACGGGACGAATCATCGCAAAAATGAATGCCTTAACAGATAAATCAATTATTTTGAAACTACACCAAGCTTCACAAGCAGGCGTAAAAATCGACTTAATTGTTCGGGGTATTTGTTGTCTTAAACCTGGGATTCCAGATATAAGCGACCATATTCGCGTCCATAGCATTGTCGGTCGTTTTTTAGAGCATAGTCGGATTTATTATTTTTACAACAATGGAGCTGAAAAGTATTATCTCTCCTCCGCTGATTGGATGACACGTAATTTGCAAAGACGGATCGAACTTTTGTTTCCGATTTTGCAAACAAACCACCAAACACGGATCAAGCAAATTTTAGAACTTTCTTTAAAGGATAACACAAATCGTCGCATTCAAGACAGTGATGGCTTGTACGAATCGGTTAAACCCGATCACAACAAGCCAATCATCAATAGTCAAGATCTTTTTCGACAATTCGCCTATAAACAAAATGATTAAAACAAAAGCCTAAGGGGAATTTTTTTCTTAGGCTTTTGCTTTGTTACAAATCGATCGCCTTAAGTGGATCATGCACCAAATCATTGATTACTAAGTCATCTAACGATTTAAACGTGTAACCTTGAGCTTTAAGTTCTTTGATTAAATGACTTAATGCCAAAGCATTGTCTTCATTGACAGTATGGAGCAAAATGATCGCCCCCGGATGCATTTGATCAATTACTTGCTGATAAGCTGATTCCCAACCTTTTTTCTGATCACTATGCCAATCAACAAACGCAACCGACCAAAACATGTGAAGATAGCCGAATTCATTCGCCCATTCAATCGTTTGCTCATTAAAAACACCACGTGGGGGCCTTAAATATTGAAGACGCTCGACTCCTGTAATCGATTCAACTGCACGATCTAAATCAGTCAGTTCTTGCCGATATTTTTCTTTCGTTAATTCAGTAAAATCATGATGATGATACGAGTGATTCCCGATTATATGCCCATCCGCTACAATCCGCTGAACAATTTCTGGCGCACTCCTTACATAATGGCCAGTCAGAAAGAAGGTCGCTGGCACACCTTCCTCTGTCAAAACATCCAAAATTCCTTCAGTATATCCTGCTTCATAGCCATTATCAAAAGTTAAATAAACACTTTTCTCACCTGAATCATCCAAATAGTAACCACCATGTTGTTCCAAAATCTCACCGTACTTACCGACTTCAGGTGGTTGATTAGTCGGTCCTTTTTTATAGCCCCAACCGTACGCTTCAATCGTCGATGGAATCAGCAGACTACTAACAATTAATACAACAAAGATTTTTAACTGTAACTTCAAACAATTCACCTACTTTTTTCGTTAGTTTGTCAAATTAATATAAAAATATACAAACGTAAGCGAATTTTTCAATCCTTTAGGACTCAAGCACCGATGTGTTATAATAAATAAAAATTCATATGGGGGATATGAAATGAATATCAGTTTGGAGCAAGTTAGCAAAATAGTTGCTGCCATTTTTGAAACGCGGATTGCTAAGATTATTATTGGTGGTTTAATTATTTTGTTTATTATGCTTTTTCTGCAGCGTGTCGTACGTTCAATCTTCAGAAAAGGCCGCTTATTAGATGCAAATGAATCGAATACAATGATTTCATTAATTAATTCGATTATTAAATATGTTGCCTTAATCGGTTTTCTCTTTTATTTTTTAACCGTTTTTGGGATTCGAATTGGCAGTATGCTTGCTGGTGCAGGTGTACTCGGGATTGTGATTGGTTTCGGTGCCCAAAGTTTAATCCAAGACCTATTAGGTGGGCTCTTTATCGTTTATGAGAAACAATTAAAAACGGGTGATTATGTAATCATTAATGATCTTCACGCCGGAACTGTTGAAGCAATTGGCTTTCGAATTCTAAAAGTAAGAAAGTGGTCAGGTGCATTATTATCGATAAATAATGGCCAGGTTCAAACAATTGAAAATTACAATGAAGGTCGAATGCGTATAATTGAAAAAATTACAACAAGTTTTCAGCAAAATCCGCAACAAACAGAGCTCGTCTTGGAACAAATTTGTTCTGCACTTAATCGTGAACTCGGTGATCAATTAATTAAGGATATCACTGGTGAGCCAGTTGAGCCGTTCAAATATATTGGGATGGCGTCAACGAATGAGGATTTTCGTGGTTTTAGTTATTATATTGTTGGGCTTTGTGATGATGCGACATACTGGCAAACCGCACGTGATACGAGAGGCATTATCGCTAAATACTTATACAACCACAAAATTAAAATGCCTGAGCAACATGTTTTAACCAGAAACTTTGAAGAAAATTAAATGAAACTGCCTGCTTTGAATTATGATCAATGCAGGCGGCTTTTTTGTTGTTTATACATCTGCATTTCACATCCCACAAATTGGGTTGTGGGCGATTTCCTGATATTTGTAGGCGAAATTTCAAGTTTGCGGGCGAACGCACAGTCATTGTGGGCGAAATTTTACTTTTATGGGCGAACGCACAGTCATTGTGGGCGATCGCCCGCAAATTTAGAAAAGATCACTTCAAATGAAAAGCTAAGTGGTTTTGAATGGGTAACCAAGTCGTTAATTGTTCTTCAACAATGTTTTTGATTTTTAATTCTTGTTTTCTACCTGTCATCGTCAAATATACTTCACCATAAGTAATTGTTCCTGTTTCTTTAACAGCTGCTGCATATGCCTCTAATCGATCAGCACCCGAATCATTTCTTATTGGCAGTTGTTTATTCGTGTTCGCCCCAAAATGAGCTTCAAAATCAATCGGCCACTGAATTCGTTCCCTTGCGTTAGCTAATATCATATTTTGAATTTGATCATTATCGCTAACTTTATTTTGGATGCCCCCACTAATTAAACGATTCTCTTCTTGTACATATGTCGGTTTACTTGATCCGATAAAATTATCATTGATCTTTTGATACGCCCAATTGACCGATGACTCTATTGATTGATAAGAGAGGGGCCAACGACCTAAATAGACTTCACTAGAATAGCCAAAAGCAAAGATCGATCGATTGACTTCAGTTGCATTTAACTGTTCGATTAGATTTGGATTTGTTATATCTAAGTCGACATTATCCAACCATTTTTCTGTTAGTTCTGTTGCTTCGACTTCAATTAGATCTCGACTTGTTTGTTTAGCTGTATTTTCAGTTTCAATTGATTGAACATGTGATGGAATCTGTTCTGGAAGCATTGTCGTCAGATCAACCTCAGCTGTCACTTCCACACTCAAACAAAAAAAGAAGATTAAAGCTACAAAATACCTCATGATCATAACTCCTTTAATTAAATTTTTTGTTAGTTTGCTTCACTTTGGATTTTTTATGTGAAATTAAAGTCGATTAATTTGAGCCAATTTTCTGAATAGATTTTCTTTTTTTTACACTTCAGTATTGATTGTCTTTTTTAAGAAAAGGATATACAGTAAGATAGGGATTATTGATTAGATGTATGGAGGTTGAACAATTTGTTTTCAGTTCGTTCGAGGTTTTGGGTATTAGTTAGTTTTGTCATGATGTCAGGTTTTTCCCAAGGGATGTTATTACCCTTGCTCGCAATTATTTTAGAACAAAATGGCGTTTCTTCTTCAGTAAATGGTCTTCATGCGACTGGATTATATATCGGCGTTTTAATTGCCTCTCCGTTTATGGAAAAGCCTTTGCAAAAATTTGGCTACAAACCAATCATCCTAACTGGTGGGTTGCTAATGTTTATCGCTTTATCACTCTTTCCAGTTTATCACTCAATCATTTTTTGGTTTGTGCTTCGGTTGTTAATTGGGATTGGCGACCAAATGGTTAACTTTTCGGCACAAACTTGGATTACATCAACGACTCCTGCCAATAGACGGGGACGAACAATTGCTTTATATGGGCTCTTTTTTAGTCTAGGATTTGCGTTTGGTCCATTGATGTCGCGCTTCCTTGAAATTCATGAAAGTCTCCCATTCATCATTGCAGCTAGCCTCTGCTTACTTGTTTGGATACTCGTTTGGTTTATTCGAAATGAGTTTGTTGCAGACAGTGATGAAATCGATAAACTTCAGACAACCTCAACAGTTCAGCGTTTTGTAACGACAACAAAACTTGCTTGGATTGCACTACTTGGTCCGTTAACATACGGGATTTTAGAAGCACTTTTACATGGGATTTTCCCAATTTACGGTCTGAGAATTGGTCATGATGTCGATATGATTTCTTTAATTATCCCGTTTTTCTCACTATCAACATTATTCACCCAAGTTCCACTCGGAGTATTAGGTGATCGAATCGGTCGACAAAANTTATTAGCAATTGTAACTGGAATTGGTGCAGTTATTTTCCTAGTAGGTGCACAATTTGAACAATCTGTGATCGTGTTAATCGGTACATTTGCATTCTCGGGCATGTTACTCGGTTCATTATTTTCAATGGGTGTGTCGTATATGGCTGACATCGTGCCACGACAACTACTTCCAGCAGGGAATATTATGTGTGGTATCTCATTTAGTCTTGGGAGTATTGCTGGTCCTAACTTAGGTGGTTTGTTTATTGACATTTTCCCCAATCTGTCATTTTTCTACATGATCGTTATGATCCTAGCTGTCTTATCAAGCTTATTTTTCTTAAAAAGAAAACCGATGCTAAATTCATAAAAAACTGGAGTATGACACGATTAGAGTGCGTTTTTTTAAAAAAATCAAGCAACTCTATCTAGTCCATACTCCAGTTTTATTAATTGACAAATCGATTGAAATACCCTTCAAAGCGATCTTGAATAAAAGCAATTAAAGAACATAATGGCCAATAAATTAAAGCAACGAGCAAATACATCGTCATCGTATCATACGATCGACCCGCAGCGATTTGTGTTTTTTGAAATAACTCTGGCACAGTAATAACTGCGGCTAGAGATGTTGCTTTAACAAGATCCAGAAACACATTCGTCAATGGTGGAATCGCAATCCGTATTGCCTGAGGTAAAACGATCCCCATCAGCGTACTTCGATAACCTAGCCCCAATGAATACGAGGCTTCCCATTGGCCATGATCAACACTGCTTAATGCAGAGCGATTCACCTCAGCAATGTAAGCCGCACTGTTGAGTCCAAAACCAATTATCGCTGATTGAAAAGCAGTGAACTCCAAACCGACAGCCGGTAAACCAAAATAAATTAAAAAGAGAAAGACGAGCATTGGTGTCCCACGCATAAATGAAATATATACCCGTGCTGGCCACCTTAGAATCTTTTTCTCAGATCGTCGCGCTAAAGAGATGAACAAGCCTAATACCATTCCAATACCCATACTAATAAAGGAGACATAAATCGTCATTGGTAAGCCTGATAAAATCAATGGTAAATTTTCAATTGCTAGCTGGGTATCAAAAAAAGCTAATGTCATCTCGTAAACGCTCCTTTAAATTTCTGACTAGATTATAAATCTAACCCTTCAACGATTTCAATATTTTGATCTTTTTGTACAGATGCATCTTCTTGATAAAATTCAATCGCAATTTCAGTTAATGTCCCATCTTCACGCATCTCTGCTAGCGCACCATTAATCGCTTCTGTTAGCTGATCTTCACCTTTTTTAATCACAACGGCTTGTTCACTTGGGTGAAAAGCGATATCTGGATGAACCGTTAAATCAAAATCAGGGAATGCAGCAACCCCAAACGTCGTTAAATAATAATCGTTGACAACGACATCCGTACGACCTGTTGAAACATCACGTAAGTAAGCTTCATTATTGGCATTTCCGTAAGTGACGACTTCCGCTCCGTAATGCTCAGCTATTTGGCTATAAATCGTTGTCGCTCCACCGCCAGCCTTTTTCCCCTCTAAGTCTTCTAATGACTCAATTCCTGAATGATCACTTTCTCTAACTGCCATTACTGCATGCGAATATTTATATGGATCTGAAAAATTAAATTGTTCCTTACGTACTTCTGTTGCTTCAATATCATTCATCGCTAGATCAACTCTGCCACTATCAATCGCAGGTAGCATACTGTCAATCCCCATGATTTCAAAATTAATCTCCAAACCAAGACGATTGGCAATTTCTTTCGCTACCTCCACGTCATATCCCGTCAGCTCATCATTCTCATCGTAAAATGATGCGGCAATCAACGTTCCAGAAGTCGCAACCGTAATTTCACCAGCTTCTTTAATTTCGCCCCAAAGACCTTCATCGACTGCTTCAGTTTCTACAGCTACTTCTGGATCAGCCGACGTGTCATCTGTCTTTTGATCAGCATCTGACTGGTCTCCCCCACAAGCAGCTAAAAATAATGCAACTGCTAACAACATGATTAATGTAAACTTCTTTTTGAACATTTTAATTCCCCCTTAATTTTGAGTTATTCTATCTGGTTTATACAATATCAATTCTTTAAATTGAAAGCAAGGAAAATGCTTAACTGTATTATAAAAAAATCAACCTTCTGTTATATAACAAAGTTTAATGTGATTAATTTTTATAAAAAAAACAGTGTAGACTTTAGCCTACACTGTAGTTGGTCAGTTAAGTTTTTAATCGACCCCGATGATCTGCAACCATTGCATTGATCTCTCCACCTAAAATAATAATGATACCTGAAATATAAAACCATAACATTAAAATGATCACACCACCTAAACTACCGTAAGTGGCTGCATAGTTGCCCATCGTATTGACATAAAGTGAGAAACCATATGACGATACCTGCCAACCGACAGTTGCAAATAAAGCGCCCCAGATCGCATCTTTAAAGTAAACCTTCGCATTCGGTGCCATCTTATATAAATAAAGGAAAACAACGAAAAAGATTGATGAAGAAATCACCCATCTTAAACCATTCCAAACCGAAATAAATTGCTCACTTGCACCAAAGAAAGAAAAAATATAAACACCAATCATTCTACCGAAAACAGGCAATAGCAATGCAACGACAATTAACAGTAAGACGGATAGTAATAATGAAATCGCAATTAACCGTCCTAGGATAAACGAACGATTTTCTTCAACGTCATACGCCTTATTTAATGCACGCATAATTGCATTAATCCCATTTGAAGCTGACCAAATCGTACCGATAATTGCAATTGAAAGTAATCCACCACCACTAGAATCCATCGTTTCAAAGAGAAAGTTTTCAATCAATTGCATGGCTTCTACTGGAATATAGGCACTCATCATTTCAAGTAACCTTAAATAATCAATCGGCAAATAACTCGCTAAAGCAACGATAAAAATTAATAAAGGAAATAGTGAAAGCAAGAAGAAATAAGACAATTGAGCCGATAAACTCGTTACTTCATCTTCTGAAAATCGTCTAGCAAATTCAATGACATGCTTTTTTATCGGATTAAAATTTAACTTAGCCATAAGTATATCTCCATTCTATTTGAGTCTACTCATCTGCTTATTTAAATTTAATTAATTCAATTAACTCTTCTAGTTGACTGGCAAAATGATAAATCGAAGCTAACTTTTGATGAGCTAACTTAAAAGTCTGTTCAATTCTTTGTTCAAGCAAAAGTGATGATTGATATGGGCTCAACATCAATTGCTGACTTTTCTTTTCGGCAAAAATTGTTGGCTCTTCGTTGGAACGATTTCTGTTCATTTTAATTGTAGCGATAAGAGTGCATACACAAACAACAACTGGAACTAGTTTTGTTCTACGATCATTCTTCACTTATGTCACGACTCCTTAGATTTTCTCTTCAGTTCGAATCGATTGTAATAGTGCTTGGCAGCCTGCTTCGACCAATTCATACGTTTGATCAAAGTCTCCCGTATAGTATGGGTCGGGAATATTTTTAATCGATGCATTTTCAACAAAATCCATTAACCGGATCATTTTAGCTTGTGTCGTTTGCTGTTGAATATGCTCAAGATCGATTAAATTTTGCTCATCCATTGCAATAATATAATCAAACTGATTAAAGTCTGACGGAGTGATTTGTCTTGAGTATATGCCTTGGAATGGGAGTTTATATTCGTTTAGTTTCTTTTGTGTTCCCTCATGTGGCGCTTTTCCCTCATTCCAATCACTTGTCCCCGCAGAATCAATGATAAATTTGTCTGATAGACCTGCTTCGTTAACTAGATTTTTAAAATAAGCTTCTGCCATTGGTGAACGGCAAATATTTCCTAAGCAAATGAATAATACCTTTATCATATCTATTCCACCTTTTCTACATTAGTACACCTATTATAACAAAATATCGATAGGAAAAAGACCTAACCACGTTTTGAGACGGGATTAGGTCTTTATTTACTTAAAAATATCTATGCCATTTTTCCGAAAATGACCGATTCAAGTTCACTTGCTGGTACGGGTTTACTGAAATAGTAACCTTGGTAATAGTCGCATTGATTGTCTTGCAAGAGGTGGAGAATTTCTTTTTCTTCAACGCCTTCTGCAACTACCTTTAGACCAAACGTATGGGCAAGCTGGATCATCGCTTTAACAATTTCAGCACTACTTTGCTCAGTGAGCGAGCTTCTAATAAATGATTGATCAATTTTCAAATAGTTAATTGGAAATTTTTTTAAGTAACCAAATGATGAGTACCCCGTACCAAAATCGTCGAT
>JGI24708J26588_10004055_pt1 | contig 10303 bp, 12 predicted proteins | sample BioPla1DNA2_FD_26588 | JGI IMG/M metagenome (IMG submission 26588) | reverse complement strand
ATCATTTTCGACTGCTAATATTTTTAATTCTCTATATTGTTCATCTGTTATATAATAAGCTCTTTGAGAATAACCACCATCTTTTATAAATGGTCTTGTTTTTTTAACTTCTTTTTTTTCAGTTTTTATCTCAATCTTTTTTTCTTCAACTTCATTTTCTTTTTCTTCATTAGGTATAGAAGATATAAACCTACTAGCAATTTCTTGTGTGTTAATTCTACTTTTTTTAGACATTTATTTTCTCCTTTCCTAACCCACTCAAATATTCATCAATAAAAACCATATAATCCTTTGATACATTATTTTTTTCATCATAAGAATATATATCAATCCTATTAGCTTGAGCTTCTTCTACCATAACAGAATTTCTAACTTGTGCTTTATATACCTTCGTCTTAATTTCTTTGCTTATTATTTCAGTTAATTCCTTTATTTCAGAAGCAATTATTGTTCTTTTATTAAATTTCGTAAATAGTATTCCATCTATTTTAACATTAGGATTGCAATATTTCTTTACTGTTTCTATAGAATTAAACAACTGCATTATTCCACTTGAAGCAAATATACTAGCATTAGTTGGAATAATAATGTCGTCTACATAAGTAAAAGCATTTACTGTTAATATCCCTAATGCTGGTGGTGTATCTAATATAATAAAATCATAGTCTTTTTCTATTTCTGCTAAAGTTTCTTTTAAAATATATTCTTTTCCAGTCTTAGCAAATTCCAAATCAGCAGAAGCTAAATTTAAGTTAGAAGGTATAATATCAAAGTATTTAGCTTCCCTTATAGCTTCATCAGCTTTAATATCCCCTTTCATGACTTCATAAATGGTATTATTATTATAATTATCAATACCTGCATTATCTGTTAAGTTTGCTTGTGGATCTAAATCTATTAATAATACTTTATATCCTTTTATTCCTAACCCTGCTCCTAGAGCATGAGTTGTTGTTGTTTTAGAAACTCCCCCTTTTTGATTTGCTATAGCAATTTTTCTTATCATAGATCTACACTACCTTTCTTTATTTTTATACTGTTTATATGCTCGTTTCTTGCTTTTTTATCAACTATATTATTATTTAATATGGTATTATAAATAAAGTCTACTTGTTTATCGTTATAGATTATTTTTTGATAGCTACTAATCCATTTTTTTGCTTTTGAAAAATAAACAACATTATTTATTTCATTCTTTAATGTTGCTTCCCCAGAAAATAAAATTAATGATATAAAATCTATTTCTTCCAATCCTTTTATTTTTTTCAAATTTTGGATATGTCCATAATTTTGATGTAGTGGATTTTGAAAATAATATTTTTTCCCATATAAGTTTTGTGTCCATTGTTTTTGTTTTTCTTTCCCATATATCCACCCTTTATATGTTTTAGTTTCTATTACAAAAATTCCAAATTTTGAAATAATAATATGATCTATTTGACTACTCCAACCATCATTCTTTATAAAAATATCATTCACAATTTTATAATCTTCTGGAAGCTTTTTTAACATAAAGTTTATAGTTTTTTCCCCTATATATCCTTTTATTTGAGGTTTAAATATTTTTATAATTACTGCAATCACAACTAATATTCCTAAATATTTAAATATATTATTAGTAATGACAGTATTAAAAATATTTTTTATCGTTTCAATGAGTATATTTTTTAAAAAACCTTTTTCCATAATCTTAACTCCTTTTACAACCATATAACATTATAAGGTTATATGGTTGTCTTGTTAAACCTTAATTTAATAGCATTTAAAGCTAAGTTAAAGTTATCTTCATCTAACACATAAAATGTATCAATAACATCAGCAGGGAAGCTATTAAATAAATTATAAGCTAGTTTTACAAGTTTCCTTGAACTGCTACATAAATCTATTGTTTCTCCTTCCAAACATTCAGGGGTAATAAGTCTTTCTTTAAAGTTATAGATATGGTCTGCCTTTGCATATAAATCAGTATTACCTGCTAAAATATAAAACAATGTTTTTCTTTCTGTATCTCCTTCACTTGTACCATCTTTTTCAATTAACTTATTATATCTTTCTTCAAAATTATATAACATTTTCTTCACTCCTTTTATTTGATATTCTAACCTTAGAAACATATAACCTTATAAGTGTATAAAGTTACATTTATCTTTAATACCAAGTACCATCTTTCGTGTAATGATACCAATCTCCATTTTTCAGTCTTACACAAACAGTATTATTTTCATCAATCCATACTTCTGTAATTTTCATACCTGCCTTGTAATCCAAACCTACACAATCTGTATGAAGCTTATTTACTCTTTCCATATGATCCTTTTGTTCCTTAGTTAATTTTTCAATTCCCTTAATCATTTTATTAGCTCCTTTCAATGTAACCCAATTTTTATCCAGGTATCAACCTGTAGCTCTTTAGATTGGGTTACTTCTTATAATACTATCAACATAACTTTCTATTTTATCTAATTTAGTAAGTATTGAAGTTTTTTCAGATATTTTTTCATCTAGCTTTTTGATGGTTTTTTCCTTTTCAATTATATTGGTTTTTAATTGTCCTTCAACTTTAGAGAAGTATATGACTAAATTCTCGAATTTTTGATTAAAACTTTCTCCCTCAAAATCATCTATAATGCTATGCACATAAGGTGTCATTCTTATAGACCTTTGATGGCTTTTCTTCTGGTTATCTGAATACATAAAACTTCCCCCTTTATAATAATGTTATAATCTTATATGCTTGTAATGTTATAACCTTATGTGGTTATAATCTTATTATATCACACTATATTGATATTTGCAACATGATTTTCACATTATTTTCACATTAATTAATAAATTTATATGCTTATAACCTTATGTATAGTATAAATATAAGAACTGTAAATTTACAGTTCTTATATTTTAATATCCAAAATCTCTCCTTATGGAAGCACTAACAGATATATTTCCTGTCTGCAAACAGTTCCATATTACAGATTTCATATAACCCATTGGATTTTGGATTTCTGTATTTCCACAAGCATTTATATAATCAGCTATTGCATTATCCATTATCCAACCTATAGTCATATATTGATCCTTTACTTCTATAAATTCAGACAANCTATCGTAAACCTTAGCATAAGTTATATAAGCTCCTTTTAATGTCATTTTTTCACTTGTAAGCATTTCTATTAATGCTTCATTAAATAACTTAAAGGTATCAAACCTTAAATTATCTTTATTATTCAGATTGTCCTTATTATCTAAGTACCAATTCAATTGAGCTTCATATTCAGTTAATAAGTGTATTGCTATCTCCATATTATCCCTATCAGCAGTATATATATAAGGCAATTTTCCTTGTTTTTTTATTTCTTCTTTAATCATCTTATTTTTTATTTCTCTTTCTATCTCTCTATCTCTTTTAAGATTGTCCGACTTCGTCGGCTGTTGATTGATAGATTGATTATAATAAATACTGTTAGTATTAAAGCTGTTAGTATTATTGGTGTCCGAGTTCTGTGTGTCCGATTTTTGAGTGTACGGTTTTTGAGTGTACGGTTTTTGTGTGTCCGATTTTTTACTGAACGGTAAAGATGAAGGATTATCAATGCTTTCCTCTGTGTCCGATTTTTTACTGAACGGTTTACTTTCAACCAATTCTTCATCAGGAGTTTCATTTATATAATAATCATTTACTGAAAATCTCCCCTTAATATTTCTTTGTATTGGAGTAATATAATTAAATTTAACTAATTCCCCATAATATTTATAATATGTTTTTTCAGATATTTGTAAATGATACAATATATTACTAAGNTTAGGNAANGCACTATTACCAGAACCTGCAAAACTACAAAAATAAGCATATATACCCTTTGCTTGTAAAGGTAATCTATTATCCAACATTGGAGCTTTAGCTATAGTTCCATAACCTAAAGATTTCATTCCACTATTTCTAATTCTGGAATAACCCTTATTCTTATGTAGATCTTCCTGTTCTCTTTTTTCGACATATTTTTTAGGGTTGGCTATTAGGGTATAAATATTATTGCCTAAATATACTTCCCCTGTTTTTTCATCTTTTCTTCTTTCTTGTTCAGCAGAAAGATAGCCATTTAATATTAATAGATTGTAATGTTTATAGTATCTATCTTTTCCTATACTTAAATCTTTTAATATTTTATCCCTTGAAGGAAAGGCACTATTACCAGAACCTGCAAAACTACAAAAATAAGCATATATACCTTTAGCTTCAATAGTTAAATCAGTATCTAACATAATAAATTTTGGAATATGCCCAAATCCTTTAAATAAAATCCCTTCAACTCTTAATTTATCTGTAAGCTGTTGCATAGATACAACCCCCTTTTAAAACAGCTGTAACCCTAAAGTCTTTGTTGAAATCCATTTAGAAAACTATTTACAACTTCAATCCTTTTTTTTCCACAAATTCGCTGAACTGTAATATTTAATTCAGCACCATCAAACAACTTATCTGGTTGAGAGTGTGCATAAAATCTAATAATTTCCTGAATTTCCTTGTTGTTAATTTTTCTAGCTCTGTAATCATCTATTGCTTTTTTTAATTCATTAGCAAAATCCAATATAGTTACTGGATAAGCAATATAATTGTATTTATCAAAAATGTTTTCTTCACTCATTTAGAAGCTCCTTTCCCTATTTTTATATTAATGTAAAATCAATTTTCTTTCCTAAATACTAACATAAATTTCACAGGAAATCAATACAAATTTCACATTTACTGTTTTTAAAAATTGTATTACTGGAGCTTAGCCTGTAAAATTAATAAGATAGAAAAAGTAAATGAACGATTTTATTTGCTACAATATCTAAAAGGATCAAGTATGTAAGGATTAATTATATTACTGTATGCTTGAGCCTTATAAAGAACAAAGCAAATAAAAAAATATATATCAAGGTGGAGATTTTTTAGATGGGTTTCCTAAAAAATACTACCTTGATATATATTTAGTGAATGGATAAATGTAAAAAAAAGTTGAAAATATAAAAAATATTAAATTCGTATAAAAACTATGTACAAAATATTAAATTTAGTGTATAATAATTATGTAGTCCATAAAGGGTAGTTCGTAAACATAAATTATAGTATAATTGGAAAAGAAAGGTGGTGAGAAAAATGGCAGGAGAACTAGACCAACAAGCAATAGAAGTATCTTTTAAGGCGACAAAAATTTCTTATAATCTATTAGTAGCTCTATCTAAGTCTATAGTTGAAAATAAGGATAAAATTGAACATGGAGAACAAAGCCTAAAAAAATTAAATATGCAGGGGAGAAAACTAGAAAGTATTGATTTACCAGATAGTGATATAAAGTCTTTTAGAAAACAACTCAATAAACACTCTGTGGATTTTTCTATAATGCAAAATAAAGATACAAAAGAATATACAATTTTCTTTAAAGGACAGGATATTGAAAGGGTAAATATGGGTTTAAAAAATTGTTTAAATGATATTTCAAAAAACAAAAATAAAAAACCATTTAAGGAAACAGCAAAATTAGCTGTAGAAAAAGCAAATAGTTTAAACAAGGCTATTGACATGACAAAAGATAGAACAATGGAAAAAAACATAGATAGGGGGTCGAGATGATGAAAAATAAAAAGACACCACTTATTTTTACCCTAACTATATCATTCATTGTATTTTTTCTACTAAATAGAACAGTAGTAGTCTATCAAGGTTTAAATGGAAATGCCTTAGAAAACATTCTAGAAGCTATGGATTTAATTTTACCTAATATTAAAGAAAAACCATTTTTTATTGGTACTAATAAAAATTCTTTAATAGGTGGATTAATAGGAATGGTAATTGTATGGCTTATCTATTTGTACAATGCCTTTGGTGCTAAAAAATATATGCATGGTATTGAGCATGGATCAGCAGAATGGGGAAGTAAAAAAGATATAGAAAATTATATTGATAAGGACTATGACAAAAACATACTACTGACAGAAACAGAAATGCTTTCCATGTCCAACAGAATGAAAAGGACAGAAGATGATGATTTTAATAGAAATAAAAATGTTCTAGTAATTGGTGGTGCAGGTTCTGGTAAAACATTTTTTTATATAAAACCTAACATTATGCAAATGCACAGTTCCTATGTAATAACTGATCCAAAGGGTGGTTTAATACATGAAACAGGAAAAATGCTAATGGAGAATGGATATAAGATTAAAGTATTTGATTTAATCAATAGAGATAAATCTGATAAATATAATCCTTTTGAATATTTAAAAACAGAAGATGATATTTTGAAATTGATTAATAATCTCATTACAAATACCAATTCGCCACAAAGTAAAAATTCAGGGGATTTTTGGGAGAAATCAGAACAAGCCTTGTTACAAGCTATATTCGGCTACATATTATTTGAAGCTCCTAAAAAGGATCAAAACATGAATACAGTAATGGAAATGCTTAGATTGGCAGAAGTAAAAGAGGATAACGAAGATTATGTAAGTCCCTTAGATATATTATTTGAAGATTTAAAAGAACAAAACCCAGACCATTTCGCATACAAGCAATACTCCATATATAAATTTGCGGCAGGAAAAACAGCAAAATCTATATTAATATCAGTTGGTGTAAGATTAGCTCCATTTAATATAGAAAGCATTAAAAACATTGTATCTGATGATACTCTTGAATTAGATATGATAGGAAGTGAAAAAACAGCTCTATTTGTAATATTACCAGATACAGATACAAGTTTTAACTTTCTAGCTTCAATGATGTTTCAGCAAATGTTTGATGTTTTAGTATATAAGGCAGATAACGAATATAGAGGGAAGTTGCCATTTCATGTAAGGTGTATGATGGATGAATTTGCTAATATAGGGCAAATACCAATGTTTGAAATATTAATTGCTACTATAAGAAGCAGGGAAATATCAGTTAATATTGTATTACAAAACTTAGCTCAAATTAAAAATTTATATAAAGATACATGGGAAATTATAACTGGTAACTGTGATAGTCTTTTGTATTTAGGGGGTATGGAGCAATCCACAAATGAGTATATATCTAAAATTGTCGGAAAAACAACTATAGATAATATGAATACAAGTGAAAGCATGGGTCAATCAGGATCATATTCTAAAAATTATCAAATTTTAGGCAGAGATTTAATTACACCAGATGAAGTAGGTACTATGAAAGGAAGGGAGTGTATATTAAAAATAAGAGGTTGTAAACCTTTTAAATCTAAAAAAATAAACACATTAAAATTAAGTAAGTATAAATATCTATCTGATTATTCAGATGACAACTGGTTTGATATAAGTATGAGAAAAGATGAAACAAATGGAGATTTAAAAAATGTAAAAGAAGTACAGGAACATAAGATAGACTTATCCGAATTGAATGAATTACAAGAAGAATTATCAATGTAGATACTTTACATTATAAGCATATATGCTTATAACCTTATAAATTTATAACATTATAAATTTATAAAAAACAAAAAAGAAAGTGAGGAAATATCATGGATTTATTAAATCAAGTTTTAGATATGATAACAAGATTTGCAACTATTGGTGGAGGACTTTGGTTAGTATGGGGAGTTGTTGTACTTGCAGGTGGACTTAAAGATAAAAATGGACCTGCATTGCAGAGTGGTATTTGGCAAATAGTGGGTGGAGGATTAATAATAACAGCTGCAATTTTATTTAAAAGTGTTGCAAGTTAATATTGCAAATAGAAGGTGGTGCTATAAGCTCCACCTTAAAAATACCTAAGTGGTATTGAAAGGAAGTGATTTACAGATGGATAATGCAATATTAGAAGTTCTAGAATGGATAAATAGCATGATCCTTAGTTTATCTACAGATGGATCTAAATTAACAGGTACAATGAGTAATTTCATGCCACAGCTATATAGCTATACTGAATTAGTAATGACAAATGTTGTTTTACCAGTAGCATATACAGTATTAGCTTTATTTTTAGTATTTGAATTATATAGTGCTAGTGTAAGAACAGAAAATATGGGTGGTGGATCAGCTACATTAGGAACTGAAATAGTATTTAGNATNATGTTTAAAATGGTATTNGCAAAATTNGCTGTAGATAGTGTTCCATTAATTTTAAATGCAATATATGAAGTAACAACCTATATAACAAAAGGAATTAGTAATGTAATGGGAAATGGAACTTTAACAGGTGCAGGATTAGATATTACAGCTTTAGAACCTGCTGTAGAAGCTTTAGGGTTTTGGAGTGGATTAATAGCTTTGATATTTTGTTTTATTGTATTCCTAATAACTACTATAGCTGTAGTATTAGCAAATATAATAATCGTTACTAGATTTATAGAGCTATTTATATATTTTGCAATAGCACCAATACCGATAGCAACATTCCCCAATAGTGAAATGTCGCAAATAGGAAAAAATTTNTTAAAAAGNTTTACAGCAGTATCAATACANGGAACTNTAATATTCTTAGTATTATCATTTTTTCCTATATTATTCAATAATGCTTTTTTAACATCAAATACATCGTTAGAACTTTTCGGAGCTTTGATGGGTATATTAGGCTATTCCATAGTATTAATATTAGCCATATTTTCAACAGGAAGATGGGCTAAATCAATTACTAATGCTATATAGAACTATATCTTAAAAGCTTATGAAAGGAAGTGATTAAATGATTGAAGTTAGAATACCTAAAGAAATTACAGAATATAAAGAAAAGGTTATATTCGGGTTATCTATAAGACAATTAATATTTTTTACATTAACTATAATTTTATCCTTATTCTCTTATTTTATTTTGACAAAAAAATTAGGTTTGTCAATGGATAGTGCTAGTTATGTAATTATAATAGAAAGTTTACCATTACTAGCTATAGGCTTCATTAAAATAAATGGATTTCCATTTGAAAAATATGCAGTTTTGGTAATAAAACATAAATTAGGTNCTCAAAAAAGACCATATAAGACTAACTTATTGATAGATAAAATAAAGAAAGAAAATGATTTAATGGAAGGTGGTAAGAAGAAAAATGTTAAACATTTTAAAGAGAAACAAGGAAAAAGAGAGCAGAAAAACATCAGAGAAGCAACCCTCTTTATTAGTACAAAAAAGGACAAAAAAAGAAAACGCAAAAAAACATTACAACAAATTAAAAGAGCTAGAAAAGACTACAGAAAAGCAAAACAAGCAGAAAAGAAAAAAGTTAAAGAAACAAGCACCACCTAAAACATCACAAAATACTATCAAGTATGATCGTATGTTTGAAGATGGAATTTGTGAAATTGAAAAGGATTTATATAGTAAAACAATTAAAATATCAGATATAAATTACCAGATAGCAAGAAGGGAAGAACAGGTAGATATTTTTACAAGGTATTGTGAACTTTTAAATTATTTTGATAGTACAATGCACCTGCAAATATCTATTATTAACAGAAGAATAGACCAACAAGATTTCAGAGAAAGTATGTTTTCAACCATTAGAAATGATGAATTAGATATTTACAGAAAAGAATTAAATACAATGTTGGCAGAAAAAGCCTTAGAGGGTCAAAATAGCCTTTTAAGAGAAAAATATATTACCTTTTCCACTAAAGCAACATCTTATGTAAATGCTATATCTACCCTTGCAAGACTAGAAACAGATATAGTATCACAATTTAAAAACTTAGGTTGTGATGTCAAAACATTAAGTGGTATTGAAAGATTAGAACTAATACATGAAATGAATATGCCTAAAGAAAAATTTACTTTCAAATATGATAATTTGGTAGAAAGCAGTTTAACCACCAAGTCAGCTGTAGCTCCTAGCTCATTTGATTTTTCAACAAGTAAAAATCAATTTCAAGTAGATAATCAAGTAGGGCAAATTTTATTCATGAAAGATTTACCTGCTGATTTAGGAGATGATTTAATATCAGTTTTATCAGATTTAAGTATAGATATGGCTATAACTTTACACATAGAAAGTGTTGAACAAGATAAAGCTTTTGACTTAGTAAAACAAAAAATATCCTTCATGGAGCAACAAAAAATAGACGAACAAAAAAAGGCTCAAAAAGCAGGTTATGATGTAGACATGATACCTTATGAATTAAGGTATTCACTTAATGAAGCAGAAGAATTATTAGATGATTTACAGAACAAAAATCAGAGAATGTTTAAATTAACAATGCTTATATATACCTATGCTGACAGCTTAGATGAATTAAATAAAAATGTTTATCAAATTGTATCAGCAGGAAGGAAGAAAAATTGTAAAATTTCTACATTGGATTATTTACAGGAAGAAGGATTAAA
>JGI24708J26588_10004053_pt1 | contig 10305 bp, 8 predicted proteins | sample BioPla1DNA2_FD_26588 | JGI IMG/M metagenome (IMG submission 26588) | reverse complement strand
TTGAAAAACTTAATAAACTTAAGGATAAGGTAGCAAAGGGTGGTGTAGATAAACTACAAGACAAAGTGGGAGATAAGAAGAAGGATAGAGAGATATAAGTATAGTAGCATAAGCAACTACTGGATATGGGCAGGCTTCGGTCTGTCCCTTTTTTTGTTTTCTTATTATTCTGATTAAAATAATAAGAAACTTTGTTTAATAATTTTACTTATTTTATATTGCAAATTGACTTTAAAGCTGTTATAATAGTATAGAATATCTATAATTAAGTATAGTTTAAGATTTCAATGTGAGGAGAAGAGAAATGGGTTTTTCTTATGATAAGTTATGGAAAATATTAATTGACAATAAAATGAATAAACTTGACTTGCAGCAAGCCATCCAGACCACACCAAGAACAATTGCTAAGATGGGGAAGGATGAAAATGTGAGTATGGATACGTTAGCAAAAATATGTCAATATTTTAAATGTGACATTGGAAATATTATTGAATATAGGATAGAGGGACTTGAAAAAGATGACAAAGAAAAGATATAAAGTTTTAGATTTATTTTGTGGTTGTGGAGGTTTAAGTGAAGGATTTAGCATGGCTGGATATGATATAATCGGTGGAATTGATTTGAATCAATCTGCAGTTGATACATTTGGTTTAAATTTTAAAAATGCTAATGCAATTTGTGCAAATTTATTAGAAATAAAATCTGATAACATAATGAATGAATTTGCAACATTTTTAAATGCAGATGTTATTATTGGTGGACCACCATGTCAAGGATTCTCTAATGCAAATAGGTATAGTAGAGAAGAAGATGATGATAGAAATAAATTATTTTATGAATTTTTGAAGTTTGTTGATGTGATAAAACCAAAAGTAATTGTAATAGAAAATGTTAGAGGAATAATCACTACAAATAATGGCTATGCAAAGAAAAGAATATATGAATTGTTCGAAGAACGAGGATATGTTGTAAATCACGAGATATTAGATGCTTCAGAATTTGGTGTACCTCAAAGAAGAATAAGAAACTTTTTTGTTATAACAGAAGAGAAAAAATTTGATTTTTCAAAGTTAAAGAAAAAAGAAGCACATACAGTATATGATGCTATATCAGAATTATATAATCTAGAAAAAAAAGATAATAAAGAAGGCGTATATTTATTGGAATCACCTCCAGAAAATGATTATGCAAAGTATTTAAGAAGAGAAGACAATTATGTTCATAATCATACAATTAAATATCCTGCGGATTTTGTTCAACACAGGATTTCTTTTGTGCCACAGGGAGGAAACTGGAGCGATGTACCACCAGAATTGTGGCCAAATAAAAGAAATAATAGGCATTCATCAGCTTACAGGAGATTAAAAGAAAATGATTTATCAGTTACAATAGATACTGGAAATACTCATTCAAATTATTTCCACCCAATATACAATAGAATTCCGACAGTTAGGGAAGCAGCGAGATTACAATCGTTCTCAGATAATTTTATATTTACAGGTAGTAGAACAGAACAATATATTCAGGTTGGTAATGCCGTTCCCCCAAAACTTGCATATGCCATAGCAAATGCAATTAAGGAGGAGGTATTGGATGAGTAAGAAAGTTATAGATTTATTTTGTGGTTGTGGTGGATTAAGTTATGGATTTGAAAAAGCAGGGTTTGAAATTGAATTAGCAGTTGACTTATGGGAAGACGCAATTTTAACTTATAATCATAATCATAAAAATAAAGTTGGAAAATTATTAGATATTCATGATATAACAAATCAAGAGTTAGAGAAATTTAAAGGTAAAATTGATGGGGTTATAGGTGGACCTCCATGTCAAGGATATAGTACAGTGGGAACAAGGGATATTAACGACCCAAGGAATCACCTTTATATTGAATATTGCAGGGTTGTTGAAAAAATACAACCTGAATTTTTCCTTATAGAAAATGTTAGAGGGTTATTGACTCTTGGTAATGGAATGTTCAAAAAAGATATTATAAAAAGGTTTAGTAAATTAGGTTATAATGTGAGTTTTAAATTGTTAAATGCTGCTGATTATGGAATTCCACAAAATAGGCATAGAGTATTTTTTATAGGTTTGAAAAATAAACATTACAAATTCCCAAAGGAAGAAAATAACATTGTGACTTCTAAAGAAGCTATAGAAGATCTGCCATCTTTGGAGTCTGATAGAACAAAGTTATTAGAGCCCAGTTCAGATTATCAGAAACTTATGAGAAAAAATAATCCGGAAAACTTAATTCTAAATCATGATATAACAAATCATACAGAGCAAACAATTAATGTTATAAGCAAAGTGCCTGATGGAGGTAATATAAAAGATTTGCCTGAAGAGTATTGGGATATTAGAAAATATAATAAAGCTTTTCAAAGAATGAATAGTAAAAAACCATCAAATACGATAGATACTGGACACAGAAATTATTTTCACTACAGATATAATCGTATCCCTACGGTAAGAGAATCTGCGAGGATACAATCCTTTCCAGATGATTTTGAGTTTTTAGGTTCAAAAACTAGCCAATACAAACAAGTTGGTAATGCTATCCCTCCCTTATTAGCATATAAGATAGCAAAGTCAATTTTAAAAAGCTTGGAGGATTAATATGGATGATATGAAATATGAATTGATGGGAACTTCTAATCCAGGGTGGACTTTTACAGAAGCGAGAATTATACAACTTACTAAGATGTATAATATTATGAAAACAATTAATTATCGATTAGATTATAGGGATTTTCAAGAGGTAGTTAATAATAAGGATAATGATTTAAATCCAAGTAAAATAAGAATGTTTTTTCCACATTTATATCATTTAGGATTTATTAAAGAGTATCAATCTATCAAATTTAATCCATCAGTACTTTTTACAGAAGAAGGCTTTCATTTCTTTAACTATGTAATTCCTATTTTTTCTAATAGGGAGGAACTTGAAATAGAAGCTAAAAAAACAATTGAAGAAATTTTTTCAATGTTTCTTTGTAAGGGTTATTTGAACTTAATTAAATTTGAAGAAAACCGAGCTTATGATTTAATAATGAGATTTTTAAAGAAATATCAAAAAATGGATAAGATAGATTTTTTTATTATAACTACTGGTGTTGTTAAAGAGGAAGATGATAATTATATAGATGATTTATTGAATAAAAAAAGAAATGGAACGATTTCATTTTCAGAAGATATCAAAAGAAACGTTAATGCATATGGCTACATGACTCCATTTTTGGTTCAATCAAAATTAATTAGTATTAATGATGATATAATGAAGTTAGGTGTTAATAGTAAATATATATGGAGGTAAAGCTTTGGAATTATTAGAAAAAGATCTTAAAAGCAAAATCAAAGAATTGAATAATATTGTAAATGGTGAAGATGATCAAAATGAATTGCAAATACATTCTAAAATTGATAAACCTCATCAGAGGATATTTTTTGGAGCACCAGGAACTGGTAAAAGCTTCAATTTAAATAAACAAGCAAAAGAATATTTTGGAAGCAATTACGAAAGAGTGACTTTTCACCCTAATTATATGTATGGAAATTTTGTAGGTGCATTTAAACCTTTTCCTAAAATTTTAAGAGATAAAGAAGGAAAGCCATTAAAAGATGAAAATGGAAATACTAAAGAAACAATCACATATAAATATATTCCAGGTCCTTTAATGAGAGTTCTTATTAAAGCTTTAATAGATAGAGAGACAAATTATCTTATTTTAATAGAAGAGATTAATAGAGCTAATGTTGCAGCAGTATTTGGGGATTTTTTTCAGCTTCTTGATAGAAAAGCAAATGGTGATAGCGAATATCCAATTACAACTTCAGAAGAGGTTCGAATGTACTTAGACATGGAATTTTCGAATATTGATGAAGATACAAGGACGTATATTTATAATAAAATAGGAAGTGAGTATGAAAGACTTGTACTTCCTAGCAATTTATATATATGGTCGACGATGAATAGTGCTGATCAAGGTGTAATGCCAATGGATACTGCATTTAAACGTAGATGGGAATTTACTTATATTGGTATAGATGATGTACTTAAAGATCCTAAAATTGCCACTGAATTTGAAAGTTATAAATTTAAAATCTCTAAAGAAAGTACTGTTAAGTGGAATGATTTTAGAACAGAAGTTAATAAAAGACTTTCAAGTCATGGAGTACCTGAAGATAAACTCCTAGGTCCATACTTTATTTCAAAATCCGTTTTAGAATCAGAGGATATTGAGAAAATAACGGAAACTATAAAAAATAAAGTGCTTATGTATCTATATGATGATGCTGGAAAGCCATATAGAAATAATTTATTTATTGCTGAAAAATCAGCAACATATTCTGATTTGTGTAGAAACTTTGAAGAAAACGGGAAAGCGATATTTAAAAAACCTTTGGAGATAGAAGATAAGAATATCTCAATGGAATATATCAGTGATGAAGACAATGAAACTTAGAATATAGGTGAAAGATATGGATGTGAAAATTGTACAAGAATTAAAGCCATATTCATTTGAACAGATTGCAAATTGGCTTAATCGAGAAGAGGAAGAAGCAAAAAAAACAGTTGATTCGCTTGTGCTTTTGAATATACTAAAAAAGCTTACTTACTATGAACAAAAGATGGAACTGGAAGATTTATTAGATGTGGAGTCTTTTGAAGAGATTGAAGATAGCGTAAATAAAAACATGTATGTATTTAAATATGTAGGTATGGTTATGGTTGGAGATTGCTGCTTTTTTGTATATCCTAAATATATATTAGATATAAATAATGATAAGCAGAATAGATTTAAAAAGTTTAAACAAATACTTTCTGTTATTAGAAAATATCAGGCGAAAGAACAATTTTACAATGTAGATGGACTTCAAGAAATGAAGGAATTCAATTTATTATCATTCACATTAGATTTATTACAGGATTATCATGAAAATGGGATTTATAGTAATGACAAGACAATTGTTGAGGAAAATGGATTTGGTGAAATATTATGGGAGAAAACAATAAATGAACAAAATGTTTATTTCTCTGATGGAACTCCAGTTTATCTTGATTTATATACTATAAATAATGTTATTAACGAGGAGGATTTATTCAGAAGACTTCATAGGTGTATTATATCAAGATGTTCTGAAGAAATAAAAGAAATTCTCGAAGTACTTGAAATCGATCAAATTTCTCTATCCTCAGAGAGAATCGAAGATTTTGGAAGCAAAGAATATTTAACATATGAAATAAAACAAGAGCTATCTCAACAGTTTATTACAAGAAAACAAGAAGTTTTACATAAAATGATTTCATATATTAACAGAGATAATACTCAAAATAGCCAAGAAAAGATATCTTTTGTAGGAACAAATAGTTTTAACCTAGTATGGGAAGATGTATGTGCTTATGTAATGGAGGACTCTCTGAACAAAACACTGTCTGAACTAAGCTTAAAGCCTTATGGCGATAAGAAGTCTTCAGATTTATTGATTGATTTAATACCTAAACCAAAGTGGAAACATTTAGAATCTGGTGAAGAGCATGAAGCGAAAAAAACATTGACTCCTGATTTAATTTCTGTTTCAAATGGAAAACTGTCTATATATGATGCAAAATATTACAAAATACATCTAAATGAAAGTGGTGTAAGTCGACAACCAGGAGTAGGAGATGTTACAAAACAATATTTGTACGAGCTTGCATATAAGGAATTAGCAAAAGAAAATAATCTTCTAATAGATAAAAATGCATTTATAATGCCATCTGATAGTTCTGAGGAAGAGAGCATTGGTATAGCTTCAATAGATTTGTTCTCAATTTATGGTGAAGCTATGACTTTTAATGATATTGAGGTGATTTTAAAACCTTGTGAAGATATGTTTGAAAAATATCTAAACAATTAAGCATATGTAAAAGATAGTTTCAATGTTTATTGTGGTGATTTTTTTGTAAATGAAAGATCTAAAAAATGCTTATATAAAAAAGTTGTGGAAATTAAATTTATCAGCATAAAGAATATGATAGATATACAATAAGTCAGATTATAAAATTTAGGAGAGGAATAAGAATGAAAAGTCTATATATTTCAAGAGTTATAATAAAGAATTATAGGAATTTCAAATATATTGATGCTAAGTTAGATCACAAGCAAATTATTATTGGAGAAAACAATATTGGGAAAACAAACTTCCTAAGGGCATTACAATTAATTTTAGACCCTAGTTTATCTGATGACGATAGGTATTTAGAAGAAAGTGATTTTTATAATGGCATAGAAGACCCTATGGGAAATGGAGAAATTATAGAAATAAAAATATATATAAGTAACTATATACATAATAAGAATATTTTGGCTCAATTTTCAGATGCGACAGTAAGAGAAGATGGTGAAGAAAAGCTTTTAATCACATATAAGTATTTTCCCGTTATACAAGAAGATGGACAAGCAAAGTATGAATATATAATTTTTAAGGGCAATAATGAACAAAATCGATTTATATATTCAGATAGAAGATACTTAAATTTAAAAGTTATTAAAGCTTTAAGAGATGTTGAAGTGGAAATGAAAAACACAAAAGCATCTCCTATTAATAAAATACTAAAAACATATTCAATAGATAATGAAGAACTTAATGAGATTGCAAAAAAAATAGAAGATAGTGGTTCGCAAGTACTAGATCTAGATGAAGTAAGGGATCTTGTTATAAATATTAATAATAGATTTACTGATATATTGGGAGTTGGTAATAATTTTGAAGTATCTTTAAAAACCATGGATATTGACCCTAATAAATTAATTTACTCATTAAAGCTATTTATGTCTGACAGAAATATTCGTGACATTAGTTTAGGATTAAATAATATTCTTTATATATCACTAGTTTTACTTTTAATAGAAGACAATACTATACCAACATATATAAAGAAAAGTAGATATGAAGAATTGCAAAAAAAAGATAATGAAAAAATATTAGATGAAACTTATGATATAAATGATAAAGGTAATTATTTTATTAAAAAGGATTTAGACATAGAATTGCTGAACAAACTTTATAAATTCATGGATAATTATGATCCAAAATGCGAAGGTGTAACGATTTTAGCAATTGAAGAACCAGAGTCGCACCTACATCCAACATATCAAAGACTTCTTTATAAAGATGTTATTAGGAATAATAAAAGTTCTGTTTTATTAACAACGCACTCAACACATGTTACTTCAATATCTCCAATCAAATCAATGGTTTATTTACATAATAGCAATTCTGGTGGAACAAATGTTAGTACAACTATAGATTTAGATTTATCAGATGATGAATTAGCTGACCTTGAAAGATACATTGACGTTAAACGTGGAGAAATATATATGGGGAAAGGGATTATTCTTGTTGAGGGCATTACAGAAGAATATTTAGTTCCCAAATTTGCAGATTTAATAAATCGACCTTTAGACGAGAAAGGTATAATCGTGTGTAATATAAATTCTACAAATTTTAGTCCATATGTAAAATTACTTGAAAAATTAAAGATTCCTTTTGTTGCTATAACAGATGGAGATTTTTATTGTAAAAAAGAATTAGATAATGAAAAAATAAAAAAGATATTTCATACCTTTAAAGATGAAGAAAAAGAAAAAAGCTATGGATATTTAGGCTGCGAAAGAATTGTAAAAATTATCAAAGATTTAAATATGATTCAAGAGAGTGAAATACCAGACAATTTGAGTGAACAAATAAAATTATTTAATAATCTTGGGTTCTATGTAGGAGATTATACATTTGAAGTGGATATGATGGATAGATGTTCTGAATCTGAAGATGCAAAAAAGATTATAATAGAATTATTTAATTCGTTAACTGATGGAGGCAAAATACAAAAACAGAATTTTAAGACAGAATTAAATGAAGGCGAGTATTGGAAATGCCTTAAAAAAATAGATGCAAATGGTATTGGTAAAGGTAGGTTTGCACAAAGGCTATCTCAAGTGTGCTTAGCTGAGCATATTCCCACATATATATCTTCTGCTATAGAAGATATATATGCAAAAGTAGATGAGATATAATAATATGAAATATTATACTGAAAAATTAGAGTTAATAAAAAAAGATGATAAACAATTTGAAGCATATAAAAGTGAAGATAGTGCTGTTGTTATTGCTGGCCCAGGTAGTGGGAAGACGACCGTATTGACACTTAAAATAGTAAATTTACTGTTAGAGAAAATAAGAGAACCTAGGGGTTTAGCTTGTATAACTTTTAGTAAAGAGGCAGCAAGAGATGTTAAGGATCGTTTATATCAATTAGGTTATAATGATAGAAAAAATGTTTTCTTGGGAACAGTTCATTCATTTTGCATGTCTGAAATTTTGTATAACTTTGCACATATATATGATTATAAGATTCCTATACCCATAAAAATAATTTCTCAAAAAGAAAAAAGAAAGTTATTTAATCAAATTGTAAATGATTTAAAACTTGGAGATACAGGTGTTAAAATTCATGAAATGGATAGAGAAAGAACTCTAAACATTGGCAGACTGAGCAATGTTCTAGTTCCTTCCTATGATGTTGCTTTGAGAGTGGCTCAAGAATATGAGGAAAGACTTTATAAATTAGGATTAATGGATTATGAAAGTATAATAAAATTTTCTACTATATTGATTCAAGAACAAGAATATGTAAGAAAATGTTTAAATGCAAAATTCCCCTGGATTTTAGTAGATGAATATCAGGATTTGGGCAAACCACTACATGAAATGGTTTTATCTTTATTCACTTCAACTGATATAAAAATTTTCGCAGTAGGAGATCCAGATCAATCGATTTACGGATTTTCAGGTGCAATTCCAGACTATTTACTTGAATTTTATGAACGCCCGGATATTATACCAATAGAATTAAAAAATAACTATAGAAGTAATCAAGATATAGTCGATAGTTCAGAATTAGTTTTAAAAGAAAAAAGAAATTATACTGCTATTACTAGGAAAGGGGAAAAGGCAGAGTTCATTTTTATTACATGTGAAGAAGATTTAGAAGAACAGTATGATTGTTGTATAAATGAAATAATTCCATACTGTAGAGAGAATGATATTCCTTTAGAAGAAATTGCAATTCTTCTAAAGAGTAATAGAGAAGTTAAAGATATATCTTTGAAACTAAAAGATGCAAACATACCTTATTATATTTCGAAACATGATTTTGAAAGAACTGACTTTGTAAAGTGGTTAGAAGTTTGTGCTTCATGGGTTAATGATAAAATGAGTACCTCATATGATGAATTATATAATTATTGGGAACACATAAATATAATCCATGATAATAGTAAATTTCTTAACAATGACAATAGAATAACTCTAAAAAGAGAATTATATGATAATTTAATAAATAGTTATAAATATAATAATAATATAAGAGAGTGGCTAGAATATTTAGTTTGCAAATTGGATATTAGAGACTTATTAAAAAATTCAAATATTTTTCCAGATGAGACGGAAAATTTGGAAAAACTATTAAGAGCTTCATCTGAAGAAGGGTATAAAAATTATAATTTATCTGGGTTTTCCAAGTTAGGTAAACCTGAAAAACAAATAACCATAACAACAAGACATAGTTCTAAAGGACTTGAATTTGAAGTTATAGTAATGTTAGGTATGGAGGAAGGGAATTTTCCAGATTATAGAAGTGTTGATGATAAGATAAAATTAGCTGAGGAACGTAGGACATGTTTTGTCTGTATTAGTAGAGCCAAAAAAACATGTATTTTAATACGATCAAAAGCTCATAATATACAAACAAAGTATGGTAATTGGAGAAAGGAAAGTTTGCCATCAAGATACTGGGTGGAATTATATAAAAAATATAATGACTTTTAAATCAATTAAAATAAGAATTTATTGAATTGAAATTGAGATCGAACTCATCGCTCGACCTCTTTTCCTAAATAGTTATCATAGTTTTTCTTATACTGATATAACCTATCCTGCTCTTGACGAGATTGATAGAGTTTCTCAATGAGAGACTCTTTTTTTGTATAAAGTTTTTCAAGATCTTCATATATTTGCTTTGTGGTAGGTAGAACATCAGAGTTCTGAAAACTTTCGATAACTGCTTTTTTATAAAGTAAAAGTTGAGCATTATACTCGTTAGTAAAAGCCTTATCCTTGGGATGATTTTTAGCATATTTATAAATTTCTTTATACTGCCCAATGATATATCTGTTTTCCATAGTCTGCTTTTTTTCTTCAATTAGTTTTTCTATCTCCTTGTTTTCTGAAAGAAGATTTTGAATTTCAGAAGCTTTATCT